>JACCDV010302447.1_pt1 | contig 154568 bp, 142 predicted proteins | sample 7446131 | NCBI WGS metagenome assembly JACCDV01 (sample SAMN15323448, study PRJNA562643) | freshwater metagenome | isolation source: river surface water | place: USA:Blue River Watershed | collected 2017-08-17 | reverse complement strand
TTGCGAAGACTTGTTCTTATTGCTTTTAGCCATATTTTTCAATTATAGTATGAGATTTTGGCTTAAGATCATCGCTTTTATCTCAACATGATATAATACTTTACAGATTTTATTATGAGTACCAATGTAACGCAAGTAGCTAGTCCATCGGTTTCGCCAACTGTGGCCACGGGATTGCCTCCAGTTGCTGTGAATACTGCAGCTGCAGGACCAACTGCTCCAGCAGCTACAACTGTTACTCAAGTAGATCCTGCGATGATGGCTCAAATGTTTCAAGAGTTTATGAAACAGCAACAAGCTAGTGCTCAACAACAACAGGCTGCAACCCAATCTCAATCAGCGCCTGCTGAAACTGCACCAGTAAATCCTTTAGAGGCTCAAATAGAAGCTTTTCTTAAAGCTATGCAACCACATGCTGAATCTTTATTTAACACTATAACAAAGATTGGTAACAAAGTAGTTGAAGATACTTTGGGACAGCAAATTAAACAACAAGAAGCTGGAATCCAGTCTAACACTGCTTTTCTCAATACTAGTGGAATTGTAAAAGATGCTGTTGATGGGCTTGGTCAATTAGTTCAAACGGCTAAAGCTAATCTTGGATTGCTAACAGATTTATTGGCGCGTGGCATGGAAGCTGCGAAAGCTATGTTTAATAGTCCTCAAATTAGTCTGATGAATTTCCCGTTTACTTTACTGTCAGCGTTTGATCCTAGTGCAGCTTTGAATTCTATGAATGCTGTTACTAGACCAACGGTAAATCCTGCGCCTACTGCTGCAGTAGCTCCTTCAGTTGTTAATACTGTGACTCCGACAACAGCGCCGATGACAGTTAACACATCAGGGATTTAATTTAAAGCTTTAACAACTTTGCTCCGTGGTAATAATGTCCAAGAATTTCTTGGTAATTTCTACCACGTTCTGCTAAATATTTAGCACCGTGCTGGGACATGCCAATGCCATGTCCGTATCCTGTACCACTTATGTTGATTAGGTTTGCTGAATAGTTGATATTAAAATTAGTGCTGCGTAAACCTAGCTTGTGACGAAATTCTTCGCCAGTGAGTAGGATGTGATGAATATCCACCTCGTCATTGCGAGGAGCAGCGAAGCTGCGACGAAGCAATCTCTGTTCGGATTTATTCCCTGATACCAGAATATGATTCACTCTACCTTCTATGGATCTATTTATAATAGTGATCGCTTCTATAGAGTTAAATCTCAGATCAGCTAATTTCTCTTCTAGCTCTAGTTTAGTTAATTCTATAGTCCAGTTGTTTACAGAAGAGTTCTCACTAGTAGTCCAAGGTTCGCTCATTGGTATCAAGTAACCTTTGGGACTTAATCCCCAAGCCGATTCTGGAGTGTTGGTATATGAGCCAGAATTGCTAGAAAAATATGCATCCACAAAAATACCAAGAGAATCTATTAGTAATTCACCTTGAGTTGCCTTTATTGCTAGATTACTGCGCGGGTTTTCTTTGTTGTAACCCAAGTACATTTGATCTTCTACTGTTGACTTGAGATCATAACCTAAATTTCTTCTGCGTCCAAGCATTGCCATGCTATAGGTTCGGGCAGCCACAGTCTGTGCTTTAAGTGCCTCTATGTGCCATGCTGACGGCATTTCAGAAGCCACTACTCCTTTAAGATAGTCTTCTAAATTTAGATTATTGATCACCGTAAAATGATCTTTATAAGGTTTGATGATTATTGATCCTCTGAAAATTTGGCTTTCTTGATCAGGAGTTTTGATCTTAAATAAACAAGGTCGCTTATGAGATTGCTTCTTAGCTTCGTTCCTTGCAATGGCGGTTTCAGTGTTACACTCGAACTTTACAGTTTTACTTGATGTTACTAGATCAGGTTCCGCTGCAATTAATAAAGGATTAGCTGTAGCTGGTGAGGAACGGATTAAAGCTATATCTTTAGCATTTTTCTCTACTAAGATTCTTGTGTTGTTGAAGTTTGCAATTTTGGTTTGCTCATCATCGCTATTGATAGCCTGGGTTCGTATTCTAAGTTTATTTTCGCGTAAGCCAGGTTTGATGAGCTTTCTAGAGTTGAGTGAAGTATTTAAAATTATCTCTTCATTGGTTTTTTTGTCGTAATTATGAACTAGGGCAGAGTCTAAGTCTTCTGTAACTTTATAAGCTTGATTCGATGTTAAGTATAAAGTGTTGATATTGTCATGAATGCCAATTGATATGTCTTGTGCGGAGGCAGGAGATGCTATCGTCATTGCAAGGAGTGCAATCTTAAGTCCGCCATTGCGAGCGAATGAAATGAGCGAAGCAATCTTACAACAACCCATCTAACCCCTCTTCATCTAGAACTTTCACTCCTAGCTCTTCAGCTTTATCTAATTTAGAACCAGGATCTGCACCGCATAAAAGATATGAAGTTTTCTTGGAAACAGATGAGCTAACTTTACCGCCATTTTCTTTTATGAGATCTTCGTAATGACCACGAGACTTGCTCAGGGAGCCGGTTATAACAAATGTTAATCCCTCAAGCTTATTGCTGATTTGTTTACTTTCGTTGTCTTTGATTGCTAATAAATCAGGATTCTTCTCTAGTTCTTGCTTAAACTCTTTATAAGTTTTGCTATTGAAAAACTCTTGTAAGGATTCTATGATTCGTGGACCTAGACCATCTACTTTAACTAAGTTTACTCCTTGTTGTTCTAAGATTTCTTGTTCAAGGCTAGCAAGATTTGGATAATAGGTGGCAATAAGCTCAGCGATATTAATTCCTATATGTTTTATACCAAGCGCGTAAAGTAATCTAGAGAACTCGCGCCCTCGGCTTACTTTAATGGAACTAATAGCGTTTTGTGAAGATTTCTCTGCCATGCGCTCAAGTTCTATTAATTGCTCTACTTTGAGTTTATATAAATCAAGTGGAGTTTTGATTAAGCCATCTTCAAGGAGAGTCGCTACTAGAGCAGGTCCTACGCCATTGATATCCATCGCGCCTTTAGAGCACCAATGTTGAATTCTTCTCAGTACTTGTGCTGGACAACTGACTATATTAGTACAGCGATAGCTAACATCATCACGTTCTAGCTCAGAGTTACAAATTGGACAAGATGAAGGCACACTTATATTTTTGGTATTGGTATCGCGCTTCTCAAGATTGACGCTAATGATTTCTGGGATAATTTCTCCAGCTTTGCGCACTTGCACCCAATCACCTACTTGCACGCCTAATCTAGCTACTTGATCAAAGTTGTGTAATGTTGCACGTTTAACTGTGGTGCCACCAAGTTGTACTGGGCTTAGGTTCGCGACAGGAGTAATAGTGCCTAATCTTCCCACCTCGTAGGATACTGATTCTATAAGGGTTTCAGCAACTTCTGCTTTGAATTTTAATGCTATTGCCCAGCGTGGAGTTTTAGCTGTTGAGCCTAGAGTGTTTTGCAAAGCTATTTGGTTTACTTTCACTACGGCACCATCTATCTGGAAATCTAAATCGTTTTTCTTTGTTTCCCATTCATTGTAAAGTTCTATAACTTCTTCAATATTTTTACAGAGCTTGTTGTAGTTACTATTAGTTTTAAATCCCATTTTAGCCAGAGACTCTAAGCTTTCATAATGTGTTTTAAAAATCGCTTCATCACTCTCTGGTGCTCCGAGTAATAATAGTTGCTCCGCTTGGTCAGAACCGAGAGCGTTTTTCATAAATAAGGTATAGAAGATAGCATCAAGGTTACGACTGGCAGTTATTTTTGGGTCAAGCTGTCTCAGGGAGCCAGCTGCAGTGTTACGTGGATTAGCATAGGTTTGTTTGCCTAATTTAGCCTGCTCTTCATTAATCTTATAAAAATCATCTTTGCTTATAAAAACTTCTCCGCGTATAGATATCGGCTCTTTATGCTTAATAGTTTGTGGTAGGGTTTGAATGGTACGAACGTTAGCAGTTACGTCTTCACCAAATTTACCATCGCCACGGGTTGCCGCTTTCAGTAATTTACCGTCTTTATAATCTAAGGCAATGCTCAAGCCATCTATCTTCAGTTCAAAAACATACTCACGCTTAGTCTCAGCGCCAATGATCCTATTAATGCGTTCTTCCCAGTCTCTAATGTCACTCTCACCAAAAGCATTAGCAAGGCTGATCATCGGTACTAGATGTTCAACTTTGGAAAATTTGCTACTCGCTACATCAGTACCTGCATACTGTGAGGGGCTATCTTTACTGATGATTTCTGGATTTTGTTTTTCTATTGCCAGCAACTCCTGCATATGCGCGTCATAGACAGCATCATCCACTTCAGGAGCGTCATTGAGGTAATAGGCATCATTCCAAAGTTTAAGCTTGGCGATTAGTTCTTGATATTTTTTTTCTAGGGTTATTGTCATGGATTGACTAACTCCTTAATATACCAAAGCTTCTTAATATCAATATAGTAAATATTTTTACCTTTATAATCTGCAATGCTCATATTCTCAAGATCTGTAGATTTAGCATAGATAATGACTCCCAATGGTGTCGTTGGATAGTTAGAAATAAATTTTTTAATACCATTAGGTACTTCACCATATTCAATGCTTGCTTTTACTTCGATCGGTATAACTGTTTGATCTTGCTTCCAAATGAAATCCACTTCATCCTTTTTGGTTGTACGCCAGAAATATAGATCAGCAATGGATTTGTCTATGATGCTCGTTAAGTATTGCATTACATAGCTTTCATAAATAATGCCACGATCTTTTCTTGTATTTAGATTTTGAAAGTTTTTAAGTAGACTGTTCCTTATTCCTAAATCATAGAGGTAGTATTTTTTGGATTTTTTTAGTTCATTGCTAAGGTTACTTGAATATGAATGAAGAGAATATAGTACAAAAGTTTGTTCTAAGATATCCAGATAGCTTTGTACTATATGCATTGATAATCCGAGTTCTTTAGATAGATGGCTTACGGCAATTGCTTGTTCAAGATTAGCAAGTATAATGATTAGTTTATTAAAAGCACCAATATTAGTTTCTTTAATTAAGCTTTTGATGTCTTTTTGGATATAAGAAGAAACGATTTCATTAAGCAACTCCGGTCGCTTAGCTTCATTGATGGTGTATATCTCTGGTAGTCCGCCATATACAAAATATTTATCAGGATCACCAATCTTGTTGTTGATATATTCTTCAAGTGTTAATGGTCTTAGATAAAATCTACTGGTTCTACCTGCCATACTTTCCTTGAGGTGTTTATGCATTTCTATTGCAGAGGAGCCAGAAGCAATGATTTTAATTTTATGTTTTGGGTCTCGTTTAGCTTGATCGTAAATAGCTTTAAATATATGTGAAGCATTATTGATGTAATGAAATTCATCTATAAAAACTATTGAACCCGATTGAGTTAGTAAATTTTTTATTTGAATATCAGACTGAGTAAATTGACTTATAGTTTCAGGTTGCTCTAGATCAAAGAAAACTGCCTTGCTTTTATTTTTCTTATAAAGTTTATTCATAAGATGACTCTTGCCAGTTTGCCTAGCACCAAAAATCACACAGACTTTATTACTGTTAAGCTCTTCCTCTAATTTATCGTAAATAGTACGTAGAAAATCCATGTAAAATACCATTTTACCACTTTGGCAGGATTTTTAACTGATATTCTAAAATCCTGCTAATGGCAGGATTTTTAATTGGTATTTTATAATCCTGCTATTGGGATTGTTACATTTTTCCTTGAATTTTGGCTATTTATTGAGATTACAATTGGATTTTAGAATTGGATAATAGCTGAGAGATAATATATAATCGTGAATATTATGACAGAAATGGTGAATTTATGTAATGAAAAATATTTTCCAGCTCATGCAAATCTTTTTCATGCTGCATTCGAAAGGAAGGGTGATAGTTTTGATATAGACTGGCATCTTGATATAGCGAAGCTTGTACTGAATTCAGTGAATGATAGGTCTTCGAAGAGAGAGGTGTTGGAAGCACTACACGAGGCTAGTGAACGTGTTAGTAAGGCAAGCGCTCAGCTTAAAGATGTGCTTGCCTCATCGTCAAATATGACTGTCGATGAGAAGTCATTGAACGATCATCGGTATATTTCTAGAGATACATGGAGTAATTCCGTTCTTCGCTCGTTAAGATCTTGTTTGTATAATCTTAACGGACCAGAAAGATTGGAAGCTAGACGAAAAGAAATGTTAGCTAGTAGAAGTGTGCCAGCTTAATTTTAATAGTATAGTACCTTTCTAAATTATAGCGTTGACTAAAACACCAATCCCTGCCGCACTAACAATAGATACCAAAATCAATACCCAAGCTTGTTTCCAGCCTATGGCTTGTTTGTAAACCATCAGGCTCGTGAGATTTACTCCTGGGCTAGCGAGCATGAAACTAATGATAGTACCAAGTGGTACCCCGATCTTAAATAATTCTTGGCTAATCGGAATATCTGCTCCTGCACAGAAATAAAAAGGAAACGCTATTACTGAAGCGATAAATGGAGAGATAAAATGATTATCCGCTTGTAGTATAAGATTAATGAGCTTAAGGTCTGAACTTTGAGATTCAAGTAAGCTTGCAATAGCGATAGCAAGCAAGATCCATGGCAGGAAGTTTACTGACATAGACCAAATATCATCTAGGATTTGTTTGAATAAACTAGGTTTGTGATCGCAGCAAGCTTTCTCTCCATGACTATGTCCATCATGGCAATGTTCTTCATGTTTGAGGTCGAACTTGAAATCTTTTTTAACCATAAAACTGATGATATAAGTAACTAGCATTCCAAAAACTACAGAGCCTAGAAACCTTATCCACACTACTTTATAGCCCATAACTGAGGTGAGTATTAAAGCTGGAATACTGTTTGCGTTACCTGCTACTAAAAACGCAGTAAGTATTTTCCAATGCAAACCTTTCTGATGGAGTTTGAGAGCTAAAGGAATCATTCCGCAGGTGCAGATAGGTAATAAAGAACCAAGTATGCTAGCGCTTAATAAACTAACAAACTCGTTGTTACGATTAAATACTCTATCTATATAGTTATCAGGAAGGAATTTATCGATTAAAGATGATGCGATTACGGCAATCAAGAAGACCGGAAGAATCTCTAAAAGAAGGTGGCAAATGTGGTGAATCATTAATCTAAATATGCCATATCTTTAAAATGAGCCAGTTAAAATATCTAATATTTAAAAGACAATTTATCCACTTCCTTGGGTTTAATAAAATTTACTTGACATAGGCATTACAGGTTGGGTATTATTTATATTTATGGCTATATCCAGATGTAAAGTAGATAAATCTTCAGATCCTTTCGCAGGAACTTTCTTAGCAAAAAGACTAACTGACCGTCAAAAAAGACAACTAAGACTTGATCATGTAAATCCAGAGGCAGCTAATGGAGGGGATTATTATTTAACACCTTCTCCTAAGTCTGAACATTTTGGAGCAGGACTGAATGATATTGATCCAATAACAGCTTCTCAGCCAGTTGGTGTTACTCAACCTATTACTAGTGACGAGGCTAAAAAATATTTAGAAACTGGTAATGTGCCAGAAAGATTAGTTCATTGGGAATTGCATCCTGAAGGGATTGAAAGAATACCTCTTCCTAATGTTGATCTAAATAAATTACATAAAGCAAGTTAATTTAAAGAGAAATTATAAAAAGAAGTAACTTACTAACTAATGATGCTCATCATGTACAAGATGCTCTGCATGCTGAACTGCAGTGCCTATATATACAGTAGAAAGTATAGTGAATAAGAAAGCTTGTAATAAACCAACTGCCATCTCAAAGCCCAATATTGCTACTGGTAAAACCAAGGCAGCAAGCATCACGAAAGTAGCTAATAGAGTTTCGCCTGCGACAGTGTTTGCAAAAAGTCGTAGAGAAAGAGTTAGAGGTCTAACCACTAAATCCATAATCTCTATTAAGCACATTAAATTTAGAGAGATGCCTTTTTTAGAGAAATTAATTGGCAAATACATTTGAATGTATTTGAAACCAGCTACGTAAGCGCCTGATAGGAAATAGGTAACTATTACTAGCACTGCAATACCAGCTGGTACGTTTAAATCCGCACAAGGACTAGCACCATGCCAAGGATGCGCATGTCCACCGTGTTCTGCAGGCAGATGAGGCCACCACTCGCAGAGGGAACCCATTTTCCATGGTAGAAGTCCAGCGTAGTAGTTCACTAAAATAAATAAAAATATAGAACCAATGAAGAATATATAGTGATCAGCGCGTTTGCCGATTTGGTCTCTTGCGATGTTTCTAATGAAGTCATAGATTGACTCTGAGAAATGTTGTCTTACGCCATACTTAGAAGTGTCTGCGCTAACTCCCGTAGTAAGGAAGAGGCTGAACAATATTATTAACGCCATGCAAGCCCATGCAAAGTATAGGGTGTCGATGTTAACTGTTTTACCTAGAAGCTCTCCTGTTATATGCATTGATATAAATTCCTACAGCTATAAATATAACCTGATAGAGTACGAAAGCTATGCCTATTCCTATAAGATTAAGCTTAAATTTCCAAATAAGTATTGATATGATTGATGCAGTGATTATAACTCGTAAAGCAGCAAGCCCTGGCGTCATCGCGAGGAGCCCGTTAGGGCGACGTGGCGATCTCATAGACAAAGAGATTGCTTCGTCGCTTTCGGCTTCTTGCAATGACATAGGTTCTGGTACTTTAAGTTGACTGAAACTAAAACAAAGCATGCGCAGATAGATGTTAAAAGCCAAGCTTCCTAAAAAAATAGCTCTGCCTAAACTCGGATTGAAGTAATAAGCTATGCCCGAAATGCTTATTGCGGCAAAGGTATGTAAGAGGATAATTAGTTTAGAGTTTTCCTTCATTTGATATTTCGAGCTACAACAATTCTACTTTCATAATTATTTTTAGCAATAGATTCTATTTCCCATTGAGCTTGCTTGAGTAATTCATTGAGCTCTTCGTCTGGATAGTTACGCAACAACATCCCATCTCTATATTGATCAGTATATTGATGGCTACCATCTGCTAGTACCTCAAAAGTCCCGCGCTCACCAGATGCTACTTTATCAAAGACCCCAAACATGATGCCGTTAGGCTTGATAGCAGGTTTGATTTGTTGTAAAAATTCTTTGCCTCTTACATAGTCTAAGTGTTCAAAGCAAGCATTGATGAGTATTCCGTCGAAGTGATTCTCAGGAAAATTCATAGCAAACATATCTGCTACTTGAAAGTTAATTGTGTTGAGATCTGGCTGAGTACCGCTATCGAATAATTTTTCTTCTGGTTGCTCTTTTCTCTCTATTAGTAATTCATTAGCAAGCCTAATCGCTGATTCAGATATGTCGATGCCAGTAACTTTAAATCTATGTTCATTGAGATAGAAACTTAACCAACCCGAGCCACAAGCGATGTCTAAAATATTTGTACATTTATGAGCTTTGAAAACCTCAGGAATTTGCGGGATGTAATCTAGTACATCTGGGATCTTAGTGCTAGCTTTCTTCACTCGTGACCAAGCCTGCTCCCAGAAAGCGATGTTTTTTTGGTAACGGTTTTCGTCTATGGGTTGTTGATGATTCTCAGTCTGCATCGACAGCAGATCTTAGCATGGGTACCTTGACATCACATGAGTGATTTGTCTAAAATCAGCTCTATGACCACAGAAACTAAAGGTGCTAATCGTAATTTTGAAGCAGAAGTCACTCAGGTATTAGATTTAGTGATTAATTCACTTTATTCTAATAAGGATATTTTCCTGCGCGAATTGATATCTAACTCCGCAGACGCCTTATCTAAGCTGAGATTCGCAGCGCTTACTAATCAAGAGCTTATCGCTGACAATGAAGAACTTAAAATACAAATCTCTATTGATCAGGAAGCTAGAACGCTTACTATTAGAGACAATGGTATCGGAATGAATGAACAAGAGCTTATTGCTAATTTAGGTACTATTGCTAAATCTGGAACTAAAGAATTTATCAAGTCTCTAGAAACTAATCCTAATGCTGCTTTTAACTCTGATTTGATAGGGCAGTTTGGAGTTGGATTTTATTCAGCATTTATAGTTGCTCAAAAAGTCAAAGTTGTTTCTCGTAAAGCTGGTGAAGAAACTTATTCAGTATGGGAGTCAGAAGGTAAAGGGCAGTATCAAATACAAACAGCTACTGACTCTGATATCAATCCTGATGCGAAGCAAGGGACTACAATAGTTTTGACTATCAAAGATGATGACGAGTGTAATGATTATCTTTCAGATTGGAAGATTCGTTCAATTGTAAAAAAATATTCTGACTTCATTGAATACCCGATTAAACTAGAAACGAAAGATCAAGAGACTAAGGAAGTATTGTGGGAGATCTTGAATTCTCAAAAAGCTATATGGACTAGAAGCAAGTCAGAGATTAAGGAAGAGGAGTATAAGGAGTTTTATAAACACATCAGTCATGATTATAATGACCCGCTTACACAGATTCATTATCAGGCTGAAGGTACTAATGAGTTTACTGCACTACTTTATTTACCAGAGAAGGCACCGTTTGATTTGTTTATGCCTGATAACCAGAAAGGTCTGCAACTTTATATCAATAAGGTATTTATTAGCTCTGAACCAGAATTATTAGCTCCGCAATATTTGAGATTCGTAAAAGGTTTAGTTGATGCAAAAGATTTGCCCTTGAATGTCTCTCGAGAGCTGCTTCAGCAGAATCCACGTGTAGCTGCAATCAAGAAAAATATCACTAAGAAAATTTTAACTGAGCTTGAGAATTTAAAGAAAACTAAAAATGATGACTATCAAAAGTTCTATAAGGAGTTTGGAAAGGTGCTTAAAGAAGGAGTGCATACTGACTACGCTAATAAAGAGAAGATTCTTGATTTACTTTTATTCCAAACTACTAAGACTAAAGACGATGAGTATATTAGTTTACAGGAGTATATAGATAGAGCAGGTAGTGAAGCTAAGAATATTTATTACATTACAGGCGAGTCTAGGACTGAGCTTGAGAGCTCTCCATATTTGGAGTCGCTCAAGGCTAAGGATATAGAAGTAGTGTTTATGACTGATACTATCGACGAGTGGGTAGTGATGTCTGGTATTGAGTTTAAATCTAAGCAATTTAAATCGGTAGCTAAAGGTGAAATGGAATTAGATGATAAAACCAAGGAAGAAAATAAAACTAAACAAGAAGAGCATAAAGATCTTTTAGTTAAGTTAAAAGATTTACTTGGAGATAAAGTTGCTGATGTAAGGTTCTCTGATCGCTTAGTGAATACTTTATGTTGTTTGGTAACTGGTGAGCATGATATCAGTGCACATATGGAGCGTATTTATAGAAATGCTAATCAAAAACTTCCAACTGCAACACGAGTGCTTGAGTTGAATGCTAACCATAAAGTGATTACGCGACTTGAAGAGATTTTGAAAGCTGATCCAGCTAGTGCGAAGCTTAAGGATTATGCTGACTTAATTTATGGACAAGCCTTATTACTTGAGGGCTCAAAAATCGAAGATTTAGGCAGATTTACTCAGTTAATTAGCGAATTAATGGCTTAGTTTGCTATTATTAATACCCGTAAATACGCCAGACGAATTCTGTTTGTGGGCGTTTTACTTAAATAAATCAACAAGATGGAGACCAGATTGGCCCCAGCTCCGTTGCCTCTTACTCAGGCGACTGTTATTGACTCTAAGCTTCCTGCGGCGAAGTTAGAAGAAAACGCGCCCAATTTTGAATCTATAAATTTAAACGCAGTACCTTTAATTCATGAACCAACTGTTCCAACAACAGTTTCGATTAATAAAGAAACCCCCAAAACTAACCCAAACAATCTTGCTGATCGTTTCACAGAGTTCTTCTATAACGGTCCACCTTGGTTTAAATGGTTTAGGGAGAATTTTTCAATTTACTTAAATTATTTTGGAATAGCATTTAATGTATTAGGTGTTGTTGCATCTAATTCCTCGCTTTTTGGTAAAAAGACGGCTGAATTTCTTGATGAAAAATCAGAAGCATTTTCTAAATATATTATTCCTTTTAGTTTTGGTTGGAATGCAATTGAAGCCTGGATGGGGAAACGTCCTCTTGAAATGCTTTCTAGGGCTATTCCAGCTACTTTATTCTGGATCTTACCTTTTTATAATTTAAACTTAGCCACTGGCATTAGTTCCGGTTTGAATTATTTATTTGAACATGTGAAAGATAGGCATGGTGGTCGTAACCCAGGTGAGGGTGATAGATGGAAGAATACTCAAGAAGTTTTGAAAACTTCTTGGGATGTATTCAAAGATATGTTTAAGGGCGATCAGAGTAAAGAAGATTGGCCAAAGCAGCTTGCAACGGTATCTCTATTATTGGGTAGTTTAGGAGGATTTGGTTTAGCTCGGGATAGTAGAGACTCAACTTTGGCAAGATTATTTGGTAATTTACGCAATATTGGCGGTATCTTTGCTGACTGGAAATTGGTGTTTAATGATGATACAAATCAGCAGCGTAAGAAGGATTTACGTATAGTAGGTGGTACTTGCAGCTTGGCTTCCATCTTGAATATATTGATGAGATGGGTTGATCCTAAGTTAGCTAGAGCTTTGAATCATATAGCGATTGCGGCTGATGACTTTGGTTTGACTTATTGGGCGCAAGGCTCTAAGAGAGATAATGATTTAGCGCAGCAGTCTAAGTTAAAAACATCTGATCTTACTAATAATGTCAAACTTGCAACCCCCGTTCCTGCTTTGCATAAATCTACAGTAGAATTAGATACCAAAAAATTAGCAGTATAATTTTCATAAGCTAATCGTTATTGATGTTGCTTAAGTCATATGACTATTGAATCTCAAATCGCCAAAATTTCTGCTGAACCGGGTGTCTATCTTTTTAAAGACAAGTCTGGGAAGACTATTTATATAGGTAAAGCCATAAATCTCAAATCCAGAGTGCGTTCCTACTGGAATGAATCGCACTGGATTGATAGACCGAAACTAAAAGTACTGGTTCCTAAAATAACTCAGATAGAGACTATCGTCACTAAGTCTGAGAAAGAAGCTTTGATACTTGAATCTAATTTAGTGTTTAAGCATCAACCCAGATATAATGTTTTGCTCAAAGACAATAATAGAAATTTTCCTTGGTTGGTGATTACTTATGATGAAGCTTTCCCAAGGCTTATTCCTGTGCGAGATGTAGAAAGATTTAAGGGGAAACAAAAAGGACGCGAGTCTAGGAATAAATTTTTTGGACCTTATACAAATATCTCTGCGATGTATGAAAATCTAAATTTGGTTAACGAGTTATTTCCATTGCGCAAGAAACGGATCCCGCCTTTTAAAGATAGACCTTGTCTGAATTATGATTTAGGTAAATGTCTTGGACCTTGCCAGAACTTAATCACTGAGCAAGATTACGCCTTGATGTTGCAGCAGGTGGAGATGCTACTTAAGGGTAATTATGGTGATCTTAAATCCATGCTTGCTACTGAAATGAAAAGATATAGTGATAATCAAGAATACGAGAAAGCTGCTAAGTTACGAGATCGTATTCAAGCACTAGAAACTTTTAATGAAGTGCAAAACGTAATGTCGGACGATGTGAATCTAGATCAAGATGTATTTGGTTTGGTTTATACCGAGAATAAAGATATGGCTTGTATTCAGGTGTTTAAAACCAGAGGTGGCAGGTTGATTAATAGAGATACTATTGAGCTTGAATTGCATGATACTCATGTGGAAGAAGAGATCTATGAATCTGCTTTGATGCAATATTATTCACTGGCGCCTGACGCTGAATTGCCAAAAGAAATACTGTTAAATAAAGAATTGCCATCTGCTAATGCTTTCTCTGATTGGCTTTCGGAGCGTAAGGGTTCTCGTGTTAAATTACTCAAGCCTGAACGTGGTGATAAATATGCCCAGGTTAAACTTGCAGAGCGTAACGGTAAGATTGTTATAGAGAAAATTAAGCTTGAGCAAATGGAAGAAGCTTCTAAGAATATAAATGTTGCTATTAGTAATTTACAAAGAGATTTGGATATGCGTAGCGAGCCGCAGCGTATAGAGTGCTTTGATATTTCGCATATTCAAGGTTATGCCACTGTGGCTTCCATGGTTTGTTTTATTGATGGCATGCCAGTAAAAGAACAGTATCGTAGATATAAGATTTCTAAAGATCAGAATAATGATTTTGATTCGATGCGTGAAGTGATTACTAGGCGCTATAGAACCAAGGTGGAGACTGATTCTCAAGGACACTTGGATAATATGGGAGATTTGCCTAATCTAATTATTATTGATGGTGGTAAGGGGCAACTAAACGCTGCTTATGAAGTGATGAAAGAATATGAATTGGATCATATTAAGATAGTGGGGCTTGCAAAAAAAGAAGAAGAGATATATTTGCCCGGTGACTCTAAGCCGATAATTCTTGATCGTAAATCACCAGAACTGTTCTTTGTACAACGTATCCGTAATGAAGCACATCGTTTTGCCATAAGTTATCACCGTAAATTGAGATCTAAGCGCTCGCTTTCAAGTATGCTAGACGGAGTTCCAGGATTGGGTCCTAAAAAGAAAAAACTACTTATAGGAAAATTTCCTAGTATCTCTAAAATAAAAGAAGCTAGCTTGGAGGAGCTAGCTTCTTTGCCGGGTTTTAGCGATAGTCTTGCTAAGAAAATTAAAGCCGTTCTATGAGCTTCTCTTGATATTTGTCCTTTGATGAGAAATAAAATCCAAAAACTGCAAATATTACTGCCAATATAGTGAAGAAACTAAAAGTATATATTCTGTCTTGAAAAGAAAATAAAATGTCTCTAAACTTTGCTCCAGACATGAGTTTATTGAAGAAAATCGATCCTGGTAAAGACCATGCCCCCAAACTCATGGAGAAACAATAATTAGCTAGGTACTCGTAACTGATTAATAAGCTTCTCTTCTTCATTATTTCCCTCTTGTTGAGATCCTATCCATGCAGCAAAGGCCACCATGATACCAACGGACAATAGCATTGCTCCACCGAAAATCAGGGATAATTGAAATAATGTCATATCCATATTATACCTCTCTTGAAGGCTTGTCCTCAATTCTAAGACAAGCCTTTTAGCTTAATGGGTGGTGTTACGCCACTACTTCTTCGTCTACTTCTAACTCATCTGGTGACTCTTCATCGATCTCTTCAGTCATGCCAGCAAAATCAGCAGGGTTGACTCCAGCTAATGCTGCATTGCGTGCCTCGATTTCAGCTTTCACTTTAAGTTCTACTTCTTCAAGTACCTTACCTTGAGTTTTCATGATAGCGATAGAGTTCTCTCTACCTTGACCAATCTTCTCTCCGTTGTAACTAAACCATGCACCAGATTTCTGAATTATGTCCATGTCTACAGCAGCGTCAAAGATGCATCCTTCAGTATTGATACCAGTACCAAACATGATGTCAAATTCAGCAAGTTTAAATGGAGGAGCGATTTTGTTTTTTACTATCTTAACTTTCACTCTGTTACCTATACCTTCGCCATCTTTCTTGATAGTCTCTACACGACGAATATCCATTCTTACGCTTGAGTAGAACTTCAATGAGTTACCACCAGTAGTAGTTTCAGGTGAACCAAACATCACTCCTATTTTGTGACGGATTTGATTGATAAACACAATCGTAGTGCCTGTCTTAGCAGTAATAGCGGTGAGCTTACGTAGGGCTTGTGACATCAACCTAGCTTGCAAACCAGGAAGTTGATCACCCATCTCACCGTCTATCTCTGCTTTCGGGACTAAAGCGGCAACTGAATCCACGACTATAAGATCTACTGCAGCAGAACGTACTAACTGTTCTACTATTTCTAATGCTTGTTCACCAGTATCTGGTTGTGAAATTAACAAGTCATCAGTGTTCACTCCGATAGCTTTAGCATAAGTAGGATCTAGAGCATGCTCTGCATCTACTATTGCAGCGATACCACCTTTCTTCTGTGCTTGCGCGCAGATAGTCATCGCAAGTGTAGTCTTACCAGAAGATTCAGGTCCATAAATTTCTATAATTCTGCCTTTTGGTATACCGCCAATTCCGAGCGCCATATCCAAGCTAAGTGCTCCTGTTGGAATAACCTCTAGGTTCACTGCCGGCTTATCGCCGAGTCTCATGATGGCTCCTTTACCAAAATTCTTTTCTATTTGCGCTAAAGTATTGCCTAGCGTTTTAAGTTTTTCTTTTTTGCTATTTAGTTCTTTATTCATTTCTTTGTTATCCTTTGTTGCCATCTCTTCTCTCCTTTGATTTTACATCTTGCTTTACTATGATTGAGTATTACACTTTCTGGCTAGTCTTGAGCTTCCTTATTATTTCTATTATTTGTTGTGGTAGGCTCATATTCTTTACTTACTAACGTATGACTCTTACTTATATATTAGCTTAGTCGTAAGAGCTTGGCAAGTAGTTCCTGATTAAATGTTTTTAATTCGCTATATAATGAGCAAAGATGCCAAATCCACTAAGGATACTTTTCTTATTGCTTCTATTTAATAGTCAAGTCTTTGGAGCGCAACGTCCATTAGAGACTATCAGGATGAACAATAAAACTTATTATGCAAGGGTAGAGGAGTTGAATTTTAGTTCAGAATGTTCAACTGCTGATTCCCAATTATATAAAGGTTCAGAAGAGAGACCAAGGAAACATAAACTATTACAGTCAAATCACACTGATTACTATAATGTAGCTAATCCTGGAACTGATCCACAAGACACTATTGGCATAGAACTCAATATTGGTGAGTGTCTTAAGTTGTTAAAATAAATTTCGCTGGAACCCTTTTAATAAGCTATCTTATTCTGGATAACTCAATCTTATACTTGCTCCACCATCTACGAGTAGATCTTGTCCAGTAATAAATGATGCTTGATCGGAAATTAGGAAGAGTGCAAGATTTGCGATATCGGAAAATTTTCCGATACGACCGCTGTAATGATAGCTTTCTACTTGACTTGTTACTTCTGCACTGATGCGTGGGTTCTGAATCCAGCCTGGGCTGATAGAATTCACTCTTAGTCTATGTTTCAGGCTTGCTGCTAAGGCGCGTGTAAGTCCTAGTACTCCTGCCTTGGCTGCCATGTAAGCTTCGGTGTTTTCTTCTGCCAGATAGGCGCGTATGGAAGAGATGTTTACTATAGAACCTTGATCTATGATGATCTCGTTGAAATGTTTTGACATTAGGAATACAGAACTAAGATTGGTATTGATCTTTTGATTCCATTCTTCTAAGCTCAAATCGCTTAAAGGAGTATTGTTTGGATTCGCATCTGCTGCATTGTTGATCAATGCTTCTATCTGACCGTATTTAGATTCAACGTGTTTCTTGAGCTTTATTACTGAAGCTTCATTGCCCACATCAGTTTCAATAAACTCTACTTGTTTAATTTGCTTGCCAGCTTCTCTGTCTATGTCAGCTACTACGGCTTCATAGCCTTTAGCTAAGCAGGCTTCTGCAATCCCTTTACCTATTCCATTTGCAGCACCGCTAATGACTATTACTTTAGAAGTGTGGCTCATCTTTAGAACCCTCTCAGTAAGGCAGCTGCAGCGACTCTTTCTAGTGCAATGAAGTAAGCTGCTTGACGGCTACCTATGCCATGTTTCTCAGAAACGGCAATAACTTCCCAGAACGCTTTCACCATGCGCTTATCAAGCTCAGCTACTGTGTGCTCATAATCCCAATAGAATTGTTGTAAGTTTTGAGTCCATTCAAAGTAGCTTGCCACCACACCTCCTGCGTTTGCAAGAATACTTGGAATAATGAAAATCCCTTTTTGATGAAGTACTGCATTACCTTCTGCGGTTGTCGGTGCGTTTGCTGCTTCTATCACTAATTTAGCTGTTGTTTTATTTGCTACTTCACGAGTGATGGCATGAGACAAAGCTGCAGGAATTAACACGTCGCAATCGATCACTAATAAATCGTCACGTCCGATATGTTTTGCTCCACTAAAACCAGATAGATCACCTTGATGCTCATCTTCATAAGCTTTAGCGGCTTCAATATCTATACCTGCTGGATTGACTATGGCACTAATAGCGTTGCTGATGCCAACTACTTTAGATTTTAATTCTAAGCTAATAATTTTTGCTGCATAGTAACCTACGTTTCCAAATCCCTGAATAGCAACTCTCAAGCTGCTTGGATCGATATCCTTATATTTGCAATATTCGCGCAACATGATAGCAACTCCACGACCAGTTGCTTCTAATCGAGCTATAGAACCCCCTAGCTCAACAGGTTTGCCGGTTACTACTGCTAAAGGGGAAGTAGAAGAATTGAGCTTTGAATACTCATCAAAAATCCAAGACATCACTTGTGGATTGGTGTTTACATCTGGAGCGGGGATGTCTATGTGTGGTCCGATGTTTGGTCCAAGATGTGCAACTAAAGCTTTAGTTAGTCTGCGCAATTCATGTTCAGAAAGTTCTTTAGGATTAACGGCGATACCACCTTTAGCACCACCAAACGGAATGTCTACCAATGCTGTTTTCCAAGTCATTAGATTTGCCATATTACGCACTTCGGCTAAATCTACGTCTTGGTGATAACGGATACCACCTTTAAAAGGTCCGCGTGCGTTGTTGTGTTGAACACGATAGGCTTTTACTGGCATTAGTGATCCATCATCACGACGTAACGGAATCTCCATGATGATCTCGCGCTTACATGTATTTAAATACGACAATAATGTATCGTCTATCTTTTGATTAGTATGTAGTCCTTGTTTACGATTAAGCGTAAAGCAAGTAGCTGCGTTATAGCAGGTTTGCCCCTCTTCTGTATGCTCAGGCCATTTCGCTTCATTATTCATAAATTCTTTCCTATTACTCTGCTTGTCTTCTGACAATAGTTCGATGTTCATTTTTCCTCCTTAACGCCTTTGTTAAGCTGATGTATATAATGATATCACGGACTGGTTTCTAAGAAAAGTTTTCGTTATGCGCTTACTTCAATATATAAAAGATAAATATTCTGATTTGAGCAATCGCGAAATCAAACGTGCTCTAGAACGTGGTGCTTGTTTAGTGAATGGCAAGATTGAACGTTATGCTTCACGCGAGATTGAAGCTAAAAAAGATAAAGTTGAATTCACTTACATACAAACAGAAGCACAAGCTAAATTAGTAATCAAAAAATCTCGCATTGTTTTTGAAGATGAGCATCTGCTTGTTTATGACAAGGAAGCTGGTCATCCTATTATGGCTACTGAAGCGAAGAGCGAGGCAAATTTACATCATGAATTAAAAAGATTTCTACAGAGTCAACCTGGGAATTATAAGTTTTTTGAACCCGTTCATAGACTGGATCGGCAGACTAGTGGTCTGTGTATCTTTGCTAAAGAGAAAACTGCTTTAGTAGAGCTTACGCGTATGTTTAAGGATAAGGAAATAAAAAAAACTTATGAAGCAGTAGTCGATGGTAAATGGAAGCTTGCTCCACAGGGGAAGGTAGAGAATCATCTCAGACTCAAAAAGAAAATTAATACTATGCAAGTTTGGGAAGTTGCTAAGGCTGTCAAGAAAGATAGCAAGCTGGCAATCTCTAATTATCAATTACTCAAAGCCTATGATAAATATTCACACGTGCAGCTTGAGCCACTTACTGGTCGTACTCATCAACTTAGAGTGCATATGGCGTATTTAGGCTATCCGATACTTGGCGATACTATCTATGCTGAAAATTTTAAGTTTAAAAAGTTATTTGATAGACATCTCTTGCATGCAGCGAAATTGGAGTTTAAGCATCCTATTACTAAGAAACGGTTAAGGCTAGAAGCTGAGCTGCCAGCTGAGTTTAAGGAATTATTGACTGAATAACCTAAATATACTATTCAGTCCATCGCTTAAACACCCGATACACCAATATGGATGCGCAGGGTTTTTTTATTAATCTTACTGACTCTGAATTTATTACCGTTGAATGGTAATAAATCCTACGCGACGGCCTTTCAATTAATTGCTAGTAAATCAGAGATTCGTTCAAATTTAGTAGGCGAATGGAATGTTGCTACTAAAGTAATTTGGTCTGATTGTGAATACGTTGGAACTGGAGTGGAGTCAGAATCTAAGATTGTTATTCATGATATTAATGGAAAGCTTTTTCCTGAGTGGGAAGCGTACGATTGGCAATTAGTAAGAAATAAAGTTATAGATTTTAGTTATGATGAGTCTCTACATTGGGAGATGGAAAGTAAGCTTGAGCATGATGGCGACTATTGGTTTGTTAGAAGCATCAATGATTTTAAACTTGATAAGCAAGGCAAGATCACAGGCAAGGGTATTGTGAAGCAGTATCTTAATGGTGAGTTTGTTGGTTCTTACGTAACAGAGTCAGTACTGAGCAAGATTGCAGATGATGCTGAAATTAAACTTAGTGCTTTATAAAATTCACTTTTCTGCCGCTACTATTGCGATTGCCCCCATCATCAAATCTTTATAATAACTGCGTTTGAAGCCAAGGTCATAAAATCCTTGAGCTAAATCCTTTTGACGAGGCCAGTTGTTTAGGGAGTTGACTAGATATTCATAAGCAGCTTTATCGCCAGCAAACCCTGATCCCAAGTATGGTATGAGTTTCAGGAAAATATTTTTATATAAGGTATCTATTAATGGAATTCTTGGATGTCCTAAGTCCAGGCTAGCGATTATGCCTCCTGGTTTAAGCACACGTTGAATTTCTTGAATTACTTTCACCAAATCACTTACATTCCGCAAGCCGAATCCTACAGTCACTGCATCGAAATAGTTTTCTGGAAAAGGAATCTCCAAGGCATTAGCTTCCATCATTTTTAGTTTAGGTGGTGGTCCGTTGTATTTTTTTTCTAAATTTTTATAACCTACTTGCAACATCTCTGCGCAAGAATCTATGCCTATGACTTCAGTGACGTAAGGATTCTGAATCCATAGTTCTGCTATGTCGCCAGTACCAGTACATAGATCGAGTACCTTTGCACCTTTGCTGTTAATCTTTGCGCTTGCTTCTTTTACTAAGAGTAGTTTCCATTGACGATGCAATGACAAAGTCATGACATCATTCAGCAGATCATATTTAGCTGCGATGCGACTGAATAGTTTATGGATAAACTCTTGCTTTTGCACAGTATTATTATTTTACTTCTACTGTTGCAGACTGTAAACAAGCTTATAATTCCTGGTGGATTATACCTGAATGATTTCGAATGAATGATGGGTATAAACTTAAAAGTGCGCTATCGGAGTATTGAATGATCTATGAAAAAAGATTTATTAAGAAATATTTCTTAATAATCGCGATTGCTATTGTTGGATTGAGTTTTGCATGTTTTTCTTTCCTGGTGCTTTATGATAAAGAACGTAATTCTCAAGCGTTATCCTATAAGCTCTATGCTAAAAATATTATTTCAGTTATTGAAATTCAATTAAAGTATATATCAAGTGTTCTTGAATCATTGGAGGCTTTCTATGAATCTAGTAATTATGTCGATAGGGAGGAGTTTAAGACTTATACCAAATTAGTTCTTTGGGATAAACCCAGTGTCAAAGCCTTACAGTGGATTCCTAAGGTATATGATGCTGAAAAGCAGTCCTATATTGCTAAAGCTAAAGAGACAGGAATTGCTGATTTTAGTATTAAGCAATTAAATTCTCTAGGAGAGTGGATTCCATCAGCAGATAAAAAATATTACTATCCCGTTTATTATTCTCGTCCTATATCTTCGACTGCTCATCTTTTAGGATTTGATTGGAGTTCCATTCCTGCAAGGCAAAAATTGCTTGAGTCAATTAATGACCATACTCCTGTGTTTGTGAATTTGACTAATATCGAAGGGTTTTCCAAGTATACCTATCCGTTAATAACACCTCTTTTTAAGTATCCTTATCGTGAGCATGGATCTGAATATATTAAAAGAACGCCTCTTGGATTTTTTGTGATTTTTATTGATTTTGATAAGTTGATTACTGAAGTTTTACAACAGATAAAGTGTAATGATGCCAAGGTGCATATCTATATAAAACGACCTCTCGATAAAAATTATAAGGAGATTTATCGCAATAGCTCTTATAAATTGAATTTAGAGAATTATAAGCCTAATGATTTATTTTGTTACAAAGAAACATTTAACTGGGCAGCCAATGATTTTGTTTTTTTGATTCATCGCTCTGAAATGAGTCGATGCCATATTAACATTTATCCTGCTTTAATATCATTGCTATTGATTTTGGCTTTGACTTTCTTGCTTTGTTTTCATTTATTAAAATCCATGAAAAAGGAAGATGAAATTCGACGTGCTGTTGATGAGCGTACTTTAGAACTTAAGAAATCTAATGAAGAATTGGATAAATTTGCTTATATCGCTTCTCATGATTTAAAAGAACCGATTCGCGGTATTTATTCTTATGCTAATTTCTTGAAAACAGATTACGGAACTCACTTGGATGCTGAAGCAAATGAAATGATCGATACAATTAAGGATCAATGTCAGCGTCTTTCTGCTCTAATTAGTTCTTTGTTGGAGTTTTCGCGCTTAGGTAGAGTAGATTTTGCATATAAAACTACTGATCTTAGTGCTGTAGTTGAGGATCTCAAGCTTTCCTTGAAACCTTATTTGGAAGAAAATAATGCCAAGATTATTCTTGAAACTAAGTTACCATCTATGTTCTGTGACAGTGTGCGTATTGGAGAAGTTTTCCGTAATTTGATTACCAACGCAGTTAAGTATAATCTGAATGAAAGTAAAACAGTAAGTGTTGGTGTTCAGATTCGATCTGATTTAGGACAGGTGTTTTACGTTAAGGATAATGGTATTGGGATCGATGTTAAGCATTTTGATGATGTGTTTCAGATTTTTAGAAGGCTTAATGCATCGAGTCAGTTTGCTGAAGGAACAGGTGTCGGATTGACTTTGGTGAAAAGAATTATTGAACGACACGGTGGGAAAATATGGCTTGAGTCAGAGAAAGGTAAAGGTACAACTTTCTTTTTTACTTTAAATGTTGGTGAAACATTGGAGAACTTTGATGGCTAGACGAATATTGGCTATAGATGATAGTAAGATTGATGCAAAAGTTTTGAAGAGAGCTGTGGCTCAATCTTTGCATGATGTAGATTTAGTGCATTGTGAGACAGCAGATGCCGGTTTGAATTATTTGCTTGATTTAATGGAGTCGTCAGATATCAGTTCTTTGCCGATTTTGGTAATTCTAGATTTGAACCTTCCCGGGATAGGTGGTTTAGATTGTTTGCGAGCAATAAAACTAAATCCTAAGTTGAATATTATTCCTGTCATTATTCTTAGTACTTCTGACAATCCTGTAGATATTAGAGCTGCTTATGCTAATGGTGCAGCTGCATTCATGAAGAAGAAATTGCTCTACGAAGAGTTCTTTATTGATATTAGTTCTATGCTTAATTTCTGGATTAAAACGGCTTTGACAAGTAGTTAAGCACTTAAGCAATATTAATTTTGTTTTATAAATGTCGTTCTTGAATATATTTAGGGTAAGATAGGTGCTATACCCTGGGTGTTATTATGGAAGTCGAAACATATAGGCTTTTATTGGTTGAAGACAGCGCTATCGATAGAAGACTGTTTCTTGAGTATCTGAAAGATGATGCTTTTGTGTTTGAAACGAATTATGCAGAAACTCTATCAGAAGCTTTAATTAAGCTTGCTTCAAAGCATTATGATGCTGTGATTTTGGATCTGGGTTTGCCTGACAGTCAAGGCTTGAATACATTCTATTCTTTACAGAAAGAATATCCTGAAGTGCCTGTCATTATTATGTCTGGCTTGAAAGTCGAGGAACTCGCTAAGCAAGCTGTTGCTAAGGGAGCACATGATTATTTGATCAAAGGCGAGATTGATACTCATCAGCTTATTAAATCAATTAAGTTTGCAATTCAGCGACAGCATGTAAGGTCCAAAATTGCAAAAGCATTTGATCAGCCTAGCTCTGTTATTACATCTCACAGCGAAGCAAAGTTAGTAACGAAAAACACCCCAAAATTCACATCAAGATTTCCTGTAAAAGTTGGTGTCGTTGAGAATAAGGATCTGCTTAATAGCTATGAAGAGCTAATTGATTATTTGATTGAAAACAATTTAAGAAATGATAGTCAATCATTAGTAATGGTTAAAGATGTTGCACATAAGGCATTTGAATTAGGGCTGAAACCTTCACAAATAGATCAATTGCGCTTGCAGCAAACTTTAATTGACAGAGAGAATGTTTTACTTCACATGCTTAACACAGATATCATCGGTGAATTAGCAGCTCTGGCTTATGAGGCACATCTGGATGCCAATATTAATAGGCAATAAGTATGGTAATTAATCGTAAGCGTTATTTGGATAATTTTGCTGATGTTGAAGGCATCATTAAATCTTCTTTGAAAAACTATAATCATCACTTGAGACTATTAGATAAGCAATCATTGGCTCAGCGTGAGCCTGAGATTTTCAATTTTTTTATAGAGTTTTATTCATCGCTAATGCCTTTGTCGCGTGAAATTAATCATGAAAGTTTACGTAAGAAAGTTAAGACAAGCATTGCATTGCAAAAAGACGCTCTTTTGATGACAGCAGTAGCTCCTGCTGACTTGTATGATGTTCATCGTCGTAGTCTTAAATCTATAAACTTTATCAATGTTGATGATAGTGAATTTCAAATACTTAGTCAAATAGTGCTCCAAGAAGTAATAGCTGGTCTGTATTATGCTTATTCCGAGTAATGGCGAAGACGTAATTCTGCTATATAATTGACTTGATGTTTATTCTGGTATCAAGTTTCGTAGTTTTCTTAATTGCAGTAGGTATTTTTTTTCATCGTAAGACGGAAGTGCATATCCCTATTATGGCGAGTGCCTTCGTTATAGATGTGGCACTGGTTTTAATTATTGAATTACAGAGACATGCAGTGGAGAAGGTGGTTGGTGAAGTTACGGCGACAAGTCCAAGTGCGTTTGTGATTTTTCATGCCACGGTTTCGTTATTGGTAATTCTTTTTTATATAGCTTTAGGGATAACAGGTTCTAAACTTCTTAAGGATAAAACTAAACGTTCAATTCATAAGAAGTTGGCATATGCCTTCATCGCTTTAAGGTTGATCAATTATATAACTAGCTTTGGTATGGTCTAGTTTGCAAAAACTTTTTTAATGATCTCGTCAACTTGCTCTTTGTTATAAGGTTTAACTATATAAGCTCTTGCTCCAGCTTTGATACATTCAGCTACAACTTGCTCAGAGCCAAGAGCTGAGCACATGACAATCTTAGCTTTGGCGTCTATTTTCATAATTTGTTTCAAAGCATCTTTGCCACTGACTTCTGGCATGGTTATATCAAGTGTTACAAGATCTGGCTTAAGTTTCATGTACATGCCAATTGCTTCTTTGCCGTTTTCTGCTTCGCCTGCAATGGTATGTCCTAATTCTGTGAGAACAGAGATCATTCTCTTTCTCATAAAACTTGCATCGTCAACTACTAATACGTTCGCCATGATTCTATGTATGCCCCTTTTACATCCCTAGTGATTCTAAAACTTTTGGAATTAATACCTCAGCGTCAGAGAAGAAAAACACATCAAAATCTATACGTTCGTTACCAACTGAAATTACTGAACTGTAACATAGTACTTTCTCTGGCAAAGTATTGTAATCTAGGTTATCTATTTTTTGTGCTTTACCTTCAGCATCTACTTGAAGTCCGGTCATTCCACTCATGCCTTGTGCAAATCCATGTAAAAAGTTCTCTACAAGCTCGATTAAACGTTCTGTTTTATCTCCTCCTGCTTGAGAAGATTTAAGTTTAGGAAATTTCTCTAGAGTTGAATCTAGTAGATCATCAGAGATTCTTGTAATAAAATATCCCGTTACATCTCCTTTCACTCCAAGTCCAATAAAGTGTTTACAAGTATCAGTTATATCCAACTCTAAAATTAAATCTTGGCTATCTTTGATTTCAGCTTGAACTACACTAATATCCACTAGTTCATCAGCGAAATTTGAAATTTGATTCGAACCACCAGCAATGCACAAGTTGCCTATTTCTGATATCGCGCTACTTGTCTCTTCATTCAACTGCATAACTGTTACTAGAGAAAATCATTCCCTGATAGTTAATTCTTTAACGGTTTTCACCTAATATTTCAGTTTAATAAAACCCTATAAGCTATCTATTGCTGCGAATCTTGTTTGTTATATTAATGAAAATTAATCATCAAACTTATCTTGAATAATCTACTTGATATAGCAAAAAAACTAATATCCATAGGGAATGATGGAGATATATGGATGAGATGCAGGAAATGATCGTTGAGTTCTTGGCTGATTGCTCAGAGAACCTCGAAGAGTTTGAAAACAATCTTTTGGATTTAGAAAAAAATCCTAATGCCCCTTCGATAGTGGATTCAATGTTTCGTCAAATTCATAGTATTAAAGGAGCAAGTGGATTTTTGTCCTTTAGTAATTTAGAGTCTTTGACGCATAAAGCAGAGAATGTTCTAGATTTACTTAGACAATCGAAAGGCTCTATTGATCAATCTTTGATTTCTACTTTTTTGGATGTTTGTGATGCGATGAAATCTATGTTTGGAGTTATTCAAGAACAGGGTAATGATGGTGATCAAGCATATAATCAAATCAAATCTAAGTTATTAGCGTACGAGAATTGCTTTAAATCTGGCTCTCCACTTCCTGTTGATGAGCAAGTGAAGTCAGTGACTCCTGTTGCAGCTCCATCTACAACTATTGAAGAGTCTCAGCCTATTGTGGAAGCTGAGTCTGCGGATGCTGCTCCAGAATTAGATGCATTGCAAATTGAAATGCTTAAGTCTTTAGGACTGTATGAGGGTGAGGTTAATTCGAATCAAGCTCTTGCAGTTGAAACAGAACCAGAAGCTGAATTAGATGCATTGCAAATTGAGATGCTTAGGTCTCTAGGTTGTTATGAAGAAAAATCTGCTGCAGAGAAATCTCCGATTGCTGCTACTCCTCAAATCAAAGAAGAGTCCAAGGAAGTTGTTAATTCTCAGCCAGAAAAAGCGAAACCTACAGAATCTAAAGTAGCCTCAACTACTCCTGTGCAGAAAAAAGAAACTATTAGGGTTGATGTTGATACGCTCGATAAGCTGATGAATCTTGCTGGGGAATTGGTTTTGGTGAGAAATCAATTATTGGAGCTTGCTAAGACTAATAATTCTCAAGCTTTTGATCAAAGTTTTACTAACTTAGATATGGTTACAGGTGAGATTCAAAGATCATTAATGGTAACAAGAATGCAACCTATTTCTACCGTATGGTCTAAGATGCCACGTATAGTTAGGGACTTGGCTGCGCAATTAGGTAGAGATATTCAGTTATTAATGCAGGGTGAAAATACTGAATTGGATAAAACTATTATTGAAGCTATTTCTGATCCTATGACTCATATCATTAGAAACTGCTGTGATCATGGTATCGAAGATCCTGCTGATAGGGAAGCAGCTGGTAAGTCTAAAAGAGGTACTATCAAGCTTATTGCAGAACATCGTGGTAATTGGATTCATGTCGATGTGATTGATGATGGTAAGGGCATTAGTCGTGCGGTGCTTCGTAAGAAAGCCTTGGAGAAAGGCTTGCACACGCAAGAAGAGTTGGATGCCATGGATGATCAGGCTATCTTGAATATAATTTTCCATGCCGGGTTCTCAACGAAGGATCAGGCGTCTACTATCTCTGGACGTGGAGTTGGTATGGATGTAATTAGATCTAATATTAATAAGATTAATGGAACTGTTGAGTTGCAAAGTATAGAAGGTAAAGGAACTCATTTGAAAATGAAATTACCTCTTACTTTAGCTATACTTCCTGCAGTTATAGTTTCTGTCAATGGTAATAAATATGCGATCCCTCAGAATACAGTCCAGGAGGTTGCTATTGCTGATAGAGAAAGTATTGAACATCTAGATGATATTGGTGGACAGAAGTTTACTCGTTTAAGAGGACAGATACTGCCGTTGGTGTTTGCTAATGACTTCCTTGAGCAAAGTCAGTCAGCAAGCGCTTCTGTGAGTAGTTCTGAATCCATAAATTATGTAGTGATCAATGCTGATGGTTATACTTATGGTTTGGTGATAGATAAGGTCTTGGATATTATTGAAATTGTCGTTAAGCCTTTGGATTCTGGTAGTGATTTTAGATACTATGCTGGCGCTACTATAATGGGTGACGGTAAGGTAGCTTTGATTCTGGATGCTAATAAGATAGCAGAAATTTCTAATATCGATAAAAATTCCAACGATGATAGTTTACATCAAACAATTAATACTGAAGTGGATGCAAGTAGCCTCACTTTACTTTTCAAATTGCGTGATGGTAAAAACTACTTGATTCCATTGAGTAAAACAAGCAGAATTGAAGAAATTAGTAGATCTAATATTGAGCATCGTCAAATAGGAACTTTTGCCAAATTCAATGGTAGAGTGATTCGTGTAATTGACTTAATGAGTTTGTTGAATCTTGATCCTAAGCCAGAGTATGATTGGATTGATCAAGAAGAGTCAATTAAGACTTTGTATTTTGAATTTTTTGGTCATGGGATCGCTATTGATGTAGGATTTAATCATTTATTGCTTCAGGATGGTTTCCAGATAGAGTCTACTCATTCTTCAGAGTTCATTGTAGGAACGGCTTTGATTGATGACGAAATATTTGAAGTCCTTAGCTTGGAAGATTATTTAGGACAGATGCTTGGTCAGTATGATGGCAAGGTAGAAACTTCACAAGAGCAATCTGGTGACAGTGTTTCATTGTTGCATGGATTTAATGATCAAACTTCTAATGTAGTTAGCTTTAAGCTTGGTAGTCTTTATTTTGGATTGGAATTAAATGCTGTTAGTGAGATTATGGCTGCAGAAAGTGTTACACCAACTCCTGGAAGTAGAGATTCTATCGATGGTTTGTTGAATCTTCGTGGTGAGATTATGATTTCACGAAGCTTAGAAGATATCCTTAAGATAGGGAATTCTGATGCTGACGATATTAATGATTTAAGTAGCAAGAGAAGTTTAATTGTTAATGATGGACAGCATAAAGTTTGCCTAAGAATAGGTAGAGTTGATGAGATTTTGAACTTGCCTAAGCAGGACTTTAGTGAAGCCCCTAATAATATTCCAGCAAATATACTTTGCTGCTTAAAAGGGGTATATAAATTAAATGGTTCTATGTTGTTGCTACTTGATGAAAAGAAGTTGATAGCTGATGTAGTTGTGGATTCAAAGTAGTAACTAAATGTCAAAGATCAAAGTATTAATAGTAGAAGACTCTTCTTTAGTGCGTAAAATACTTAAGTCAAGTTTTGCCGCCGATGATTTAGTAGAAATCGTTGATGAAGCTCATGACGGAAAGCAAGGTCTTGATAAGATTACTAATAATTCTTATGATGTTGTACTGTCTGACTATGAAATGCCCAATATGACTGGTCTTGAGATGTTACAAGCTTTAAAGAGTAATAGTCAATTAAAAAATAAACCCCCAATTATCATTTTTAGTTCACTTACAGAAAGAGGTTCAAAACAAACTATAGAATGCTTGCTTGCTGGTGCCAAGGATTATATTGCTAAACCTTCTGGTGCTAATAGTAATGGCACTGGTATTACTGAAGTAAAAGCATTACTAAAGGAAAAAATACTTGCTTTAACTGCCAATCGATGTTCAGAAGTTAATTCTAATGGGCTTTCTAAATTAAATTCAACTAATCTGAATAAGCCGCAATCGTTGGTCAATAATTCACAGGTAAATCTGTCTCCTGTAGTTATGAAGAATTTAGGTCTTATAGTTATTGGCTCTTCTACTGGTGGACCATCAGCTCTTGAAACTGTATTAAAAGAGCTACCGAAAAACTTTGCTTATCCGATATTAATAGTACAGCATATGCCAGCGTTTTTTACGACGATGCTAGCGGAGAGTTTGTCTAAGAATACTAATTTGAAGGTTAACGAAGTAAGAGGGGTGACTACTATTAATAAAGGTGAAGTGTATTTGGCTCCTGGTGGTATGCATATGGTTTTAGTAAATGAAAATACTCTAGATATAGAAACTAGTGCTGCGGTAAATTTCTGTATCCCTTCTGTAGATGTGCTGTTTAGTTCAGTTGCTAAGAACTATCCTAAGATAAAGAACATCATGTCCATTGTGCTTACTGGTATGGGGAAAGATGGTGCTGCTGGAGTTGCTGAATTGAAGAAATCGCACAATACTCTTTCTATTGCTCAGGACAAAGAAAGCTCTGTTGTTTGGGCTATGCCGAAAGCTGTATATGAAGCTGGTTTAAGCGATAGATTGTTGCCTTTGGATAAGATAGGGGGATTTGTTGCAAATGTTGCAAACGTCAGCAGATAGTCTCCCGGAGCTTAATTTTGAGCAATCTGAGAAGTTATTAGAATTTGTAAAAGCAAAAACTGGAATGGTGTTTGCCTTACGTTTAATGCCTTGGGTTACCAAACAGCTTTTCATTGTTTTTAATAGTGCAAGAGCAACTGATTTAGATTTGTTTATTCAAGAATTAATTACTGGTCGTAGACCAAAAGATGCTCAATTACTTTTCGATCATTTAACTGTAAATGAAACGATGTTTTTTAGGGATAAAAAATATTTTGATTTTATGGTGCAGAAAATGTTTCCTGATATTATTAAAAACAATCAATTGAAGCGTTCTTTGAGTGTCTGGATTGCCGCAGGATCATCTGGGCAAGAGGCTTATAGTATTCTTTTTAGTATATTAGAAAACTTTCCTTTGATTAAAGGTTGGAGTATTCAAATTTATTCTACTGATTTATGTACTGAGGTTGTCAAAAAATCTCAAGAAGGTATTTATGAGAAGCATGAGATTGGTAGAGGGCTAGATGATGTTCGCTTACAAAAATATTTTAATCCTATTGATGATCGCTATTACCAAGTTAGGCAAGAATATCGTAATATGATTAAGTTTTCTCCATCAAATTTAATTCAAGATTTCTCTGGGCATGTACCAGATGTTGATTTCATAAGTTGCAGGAATGTACTTATCTATTTTAATGATGAAACTAAAGCCGACATAATTAAGCGTTTAGCAAAAAAAGTTAAAGGCAATGGTTATTTTATTCTTGGGCAGGTTGACTATATTAATGCAAAAATACCTCCTGAAGGCTTTGAATATAAGCTGGAAGGGACTTTCCCGTTTTATATCAAAACTAAGTAGATCTACTGTTCCAAGTTCTTTAACAAAAAAACAAGCCGCAAATTATTCATCTACGGCTTGTTTTTAATTTTTAGATTAGCTTAACTAGTCTATTTATTTATAGCTGTTTTGTGAGTTTTTTCTTCAAGTCTACTTGCTTCAAATCTTATAGCCTCAATCTCTTCTTGCAATTCAGTTTTTGTATAATCAGTTGAACTTGCTGCAAGTTTTTTTTGTAATTCAGCTTCCTTCTCTGATAATCTTATTTCCTTGCATTCAATAGTGTTAGCACGGCAATAAGCCTCTGCAGAACCTACTCCTATAGTTACAAGTAAAACTGATACCATTAAAATTCTAATCATTCTGAAATCTCCTTGAAATAATACTATCATAGCTAGATTAAGCCTTATTTAAGGCTATTAGCTTTTAGTATCTATAAGTTATACCAACAAAGGGATTGAAGTCATCCGCTGAATCAGTCAAACCAATAAATGCACCAGCGTCTAATTGAATATTTTCTCCTATCACATAGGTCATGCCGATGTCATAGGTCATTGGCCAATCAGAATTTGATTGAAATCTTGTTGCCATCGCAAGCTCCATGAACATGCTGAGATTGTCTGTTAAACCTCTGCTTACAGTAGCCGTATTAAATGTCTCTGCTTGATAACCGTTGTCTTGGTCGTTTCTGATGATATTAAGCTGAGTCATGAGTCCTAAGCTGAATCCATGTCCTATATCATAGCCAAATGGGATTATAATACCGCCTTCTATGTCATTGTTACCAAGATTATTTTGGTTGGTTGGAAACTTTATAAATGGCATAACTGCTAAAGCTGCTTTACCATCGTCGTTACCAAAAATGTTTTGTTTAAAACGAGTCGTGATATCACCGAAACCTGATGCTTCTTCTGTTATTCCAGTGTTAAGGTTTTTGGTGTTAGCTATATTGAAACTTTCAATAACAAGTTGCAAGTCTGAACTATTAGTAAGACCAACCTTGAGGTTGCTGAGTGCGAAGCTTGCACCTCTTGATCTGAAGTTTCTTCCGTTACGATTGTCTCTATTAAAGGCTGCATTGACGAAATCAGTTTCTATTTGAAAGTGTCCGGCATCTACCGTAATCGGGCTTTCTGTTTTATCCGGACGATCTGTCGCAAGAGGTCTCATTAATTCTTTAGGTGTGGGATTAAAAAGATTGTATTGGCTTTTGTCGTCAGCAGCTTTCGTCGGTAATATGAGTATCCCGAGTATTAGTGCAGCTATGATTGAGGTTGTTTGTTTTTTCATAATTTCCTTTCGTATAATTGGGTAGGAACCCCTACTTCCAGTAATTTCCCCGTTATTAAAACCATCTAACTGTTTAGATGTCATCTAATTTGACTATTTTGAGATGATAATTTTTTTATATTGTAAAAATTAAGCACCAGAAAGTTGTCTAAGTTTCTGGGTTACAGAATTTAGATCGTTTGTTCTTTCTGAAGTACTAGCAACTAATGAGTTAATATTTCTCACGCTGTCAGCCATCTCGCTTACTTTTTCAGTTGAAGTTTGCATACTTCTTCCAATCTCTGATGTAACTGCAGTTTGCTCTTCTACTGCACCAGCAATAGTTACCGTAACTTCATTGATATTTTTAACCGAGACAGAAGCTGTTTCTATTGCTTCTAGCGCCTTGCCAGTTTCTCTTTGGATACCTTGAATTTTATTAGTTATATCCTCTGTTGCTTCAGCCGTACGGTTTGCTAATTCTTTAACTTCATTAGCTACTACTGCAAAACCTTTGCCAGCTTCACCGGCACGCGCCGCTTCAATAGTGGCATTCAGCGCTAGTAAGTTTGTTTGGTTTGCAATTTCCGTAACAACTTTTAAGATGCTGGTGATCTCTTCACTGCGCTGTTGTAAATCTTTGATAATGCCTTCTGTCATGCCAATCTCACTTACTGCGTTTCGTGTCATGTTTGCAGCTTTATCTGTGTTATTGGATATCTCGCTGATACTAGTGATCAGTTCTTCACTGGCAACGCTAACACTGTTAATATAGTTACCAACTTCATCTGTCACTGCTCTAACTTTTGCCATGGATTCTGAAAGTCCACTAGTGTTGTCTCCAAGTTCAGATGATGAACTAATTAAAACTTGGATAGTGTTCTCAAGCTCTTTTCTTACTAATTCTTCTTTGTTTTTCGCAGTAGAAAGGGTTTCTATACACTGATTAAACGATGAACAAAGTTCTTTAACTTCGCCAGTGCCTTTAATTGGCATAGATACGGTTAGATCTCCATCCTCAACCTTCTTGAACGCAACTACCGTTTCTTTGATTGGCTCAATTACATCTTTAGTAATAGATTTAACTAAGAAGAATACTATTGTGCCGCAAACTATCATTAATAGTAATGCTGCAAAATTACTTGCTGTAGACTTGAATGAACCTGATTTAAGTAATGCTTCTGTGTATGAAATTTGATCTTTACTATAGTTATCTTTTATTTTTTCCATTATGCCAACCATTGAATCGGCTTTGGCATCAAAAGTTTCCATGATTACATTACCTGCATCTCTACCTTGTTCTACATAGGCATGAGTCATTGTCTTACCCATAGAATAAAATTCTTCAAAAGTTTTTTCGGCGATTTCTAGATCGCTAATAATTTTTGGATCATTTGATGTTGAGCTTTCTAATTTTTTCAGTTCGCTTAGATGTATACGAAATGATTTGGCCCAAGTATCTGCTTCATCAAAACCACCAAGATCTCCAGTGGTTGATACATCCTGTAACCATTGTTGAACTTGAGGTACATCAGCTGCAGCCTGTAGTGCAAGCACTGTCTTCGGGAAGCTTTCACGAGAAACTTTTTCTAGACCAGTATTGAAATTTGCAAAAATAGTTGCATTGAAAATAAGTAATCCTAAAATTAATACTGCTTGTAAAATGAATACAAGTCCAACTTTGTGTGATACATATAGTTCATTGCTTTTGTTACTATTGAAAGGGTTGATCATAGAAGAATTTTTCCCAATCTTTTGTTTTTTCATACATCGCTAAAAATGCCGATATTCCAGGTATTATCTTGTGATTTTCTAGGTTAAATGGCTAATTTCCCTTGATTTTCTGTGTTTTCTGTGAAATTTCTAATCTTGATCAACTTATTTGGAGGCTAGATAATAGAAATTTAATGTTATTGTGTATTAATCTGTATTAACATTGAGGGGAATTATGAATAACAAACAAACATTAGCGGATCTAAGTCAAAGTTTGAATAGAGATTTGGCGAAGCTTCAAGAATTATTATCCAAGCTGAGTATAGAATTGGCTCGTTTGAATTTAGAGCATACATGGGTTGTTGAAACTCAGAAGACTAAATAATTTGGATTCTATAGTTGAGAATCTTCTTAAGCCATTAGTTCATCTTCATCAAATGATTCATAGTTGCTGAGATTTTGCTCTTTTCGTTCTTCATATGCAGCAGGTTCTAATAATTTACCTTCTGTTAATAGGCTTAAACTAATATAGTCAGTTATATATTTTATGAATTCTAATTTTGAGCAAGAACCCATGCTTGCCACAAATTCTTCTATATTTAGTTTTTCACTTTCTCTAGATCCGTTTAATAAGCTTATATATTCTTCGATTAAAGCAATTTTTGTTTCTTCTGTGGGCTTGTCAATTCTCATAATAAATTCATACTTGCCTCTGTAACCATTGTCCAGAGTGGCTTTTAGCTTATCGTCGTCTATGGCTGCTTTGCTATTCATTCCGAGATTGGCGATGATTTTTACGCTTGGTGATTTAGCTGCTTCATTGATAATAGTAAGCATTTTCTTGACATAGGTCTTTTGATTTGCATGAAGTGTTCTTAATATGAAGTTTTTTATTCCAGTAAGATAGACTAGGCAAGGTCTACAGTTGTTGATTTTGTTTTTTACTTCTAATAATTCATAATTTAAATTTATTGCTAAATCTAGATCCACATAGATAAAGCTGTAATTAAGATTGGCAGCTAACATCCTGATCATATATATTTTTTCGTCTTCTGCATCGCCTACTATAGTTTTAATAGATCTGCTATCTTTGCGAGTTTTATTGCCACCCTCGCCATTAAGTAATGCTTGCTCAATTTTTTTGTAGTCTTCTAAAAATTCTTCTGGTACGATTTTAGTTTTCTTGGATTTTTCATAATTTAAAACTTTTTGATCAAATTCTGTATCATCTTGACTTAACTTGGAGTTTATTAATGTTCGTTCTGTTTCAGTAAGCTTGAATCTCTCTGCTAGTGCATGTTTTATCTCATTCAATGATTCACCTTCCGTCGTTAATAAATCTAATATTTGATTAGTACTTAACTGGTTGTTTGATGATTTGAGGTGATCAGCTATTAAAGGTATGAATACTTCTGCTGGAGCTGGTTTCTGACAGCATAGTTTGAATACATTCCAGATCATTTCATTACCTGTATATATTTGATCTGAAATATCTATAAATATTTCTTGTAAAATTTTTTGATTTTGATCATCAAATCTTTGTAACGGACTATCAGAGAATTCTTGGAGTGCTCCAATATATACTTGGTCTCGTTCTAGATCGTTGCTTATTCGTTTTGTTTGATAAAGTATCTCTTTGCGGATATTTAGTTTCACATCTTGGCTGGTTAAAAGTTGAATCCAAAAATCTAGAATATCTGCTTTGGGATTACTAATATTTCCAATGGCTTTAATCATGCAGATTATTAAAGTATCGCTCTGCAAATCATTTTTATATAGTAGTGCTAGGATTAGCTCCCTGAGCTCGATGAAGCCTCTTTCGTCATCTAATTTGATTAAGCTTTTTGCTGATGTTTCAAAGAACATCTCAATGCTTTTGAATTCACCTCGTCTGTTTATTGATGATTTAATCAATTCTAATATTACCGGGTAGCTTTCTGGATTTTTAAACTCAACTACAGCTTTGACTGCATCTTCGGTTACAGATCCAAGTTCTTCAATTGGTTCTCTTAAATAATCTACTAATCTATTGAAAGCCAGATTGATTATCTCTTTGTCTTGTACAAGTATCCAGTTGAGCCAATCTTCGACGCCCTTATGGTCAAATTGATAAAAAACTTCTGTCAAAGGTTGCATTACGTTGAGCTTCTCATTTGATCTATCGCCTAGATTCAATTGAGAATTCATGGCATTTTGAAATATAGGAGCAAGCGTGAATCCAGCAAAGCCAACGAAACCAATTCCAGCAATCATAGACATGGTTGCTAAGCCTGATGATCCTTCTGCTAAGATTTCAAACATTAGTCAATTGCCTTTTAATTGAAAGCCCCTTCTCTATCAGGATCACTTGCTGTCTGATCCTCGAAATCATTGCAAACATTTGATTCTTTGCATACTTCTTTTGCGCTAAGAATTTTCCCATGTAGCATTAAACATTTTTCTAGGAAATTAACTGTGTATGATAAAAATTCCAGCATTGAACTGTTTTCGGTTTCTTCAAGTAATTCTTCTAAATTGAATGATCCAGCAAATTTTTCAGCACTAATTTTATCGAGTGATTCTTGAATTAAATCTTTGCGGTTTTCCTGACTTGGTTTGTCAATATTGGTTAGTGATTTATAACTGCCTTTGCTTCCTGAAGTGATGGTATTTTGTAACTCTTTCTCAGCAGCAATGTCAAACTCAGAGACGGCTAGTCCACCATAAAAAGCGACATTAGGCAGGATAGCAAGCTCTTTTACAGATTTGAGGAAATGTTTTAGACCAATTTCTTCTTCGGTATCTAACTCTTTTTCGAAAACTTCTAGTAAATTATCGATGAACACTATTGAAGGCTTACTATTACTAATTGTGCTGATTAATTTATTTAATTCAGTTGTACTAAGGATCAATTTTGGTAGATCTAAATATACAAAACTACGATTAACGTTTGCTGCTAAACCTCTAAGTAGATAGATTTTTTCGTCGACACCTGTGCCTGCTATTATTGAAATAGCATGTCTGGCTTTACGTTCTGCTTTGTTTATTTGTCCAGATTCTTGATTCAAGTTTTCTTCTAATTGATGGTAAACCTCTAATAGCTCGGCTGCAATGACTTTTGTTTTTTTCGATTTCTCGATTATTATAGTTTCTTTATTGAAATGAATGTCTTCAGGTTTAAGTTTCATTTTAAAAATGCTTAGCTCGCTTTCTGTGACTTTGAATCTGTCTGCAAGGGCAGTCCTGAACCGGTCCCTGATTGGTTCTTGAGAATTAAGTATATCTAAGAGTTGGTTCTCATGAAAGGTTTCTTCGACCTTGGCTACCATATTGGCAATCAAGTTTGAATATAATTCTCTTGTTGAGTCGTGATAGCAAGCTTTAATTACTAGATCCCAAATTGTAGTATTGTTATTCTTTATTAAACCTTTGAAACTATGAAACATTTCTTCAAGTACCATCTGATTGTCTTTATTTAATACCTGCGAACTCGATTCAGTATGTGATTTAAGAGTCTCAGCATAGACATAGCTTGTTATTGATTCATCTTTGTCACGTATGGTTTTGATTAATTCTTTTCTAAGTAAACCATTATAGTTTCTATCAATGAGAATTTTGGTGTAGGTATCTTTCAGCTCATCATTAACATTCTTGACACTGCCTAAAGCTCTAATTATGGAAATCTTGAACTCCTCTATATTAAACTCAGTATGTTTTTTTTCATTTAATAAAGCTAATTCATACTTTAATGATTTAAGTCCTTTGCTGAAATCCACTTCTAGTAAGCTTTTGCAAAGATCTGGATAGAATAAATCTATAGATTTAAGTTGTCCAAGATGAGATCTAATGTTCATCAATAAGTTGTTTAATATTTCAAAGTTGGTTGGTTGTTTAAATGAGAGTAGTGCTTTGATTACTTCTTGGGTGGCAATACCTAATTCTTCTGGAGCTTCTTCTAGGTAAGCCCTTAGTTTTTCATATGCTTTAGTTTGTACATCGTTATCCTGGACTAGTATCCAGGATATCCACTCGTCTGAAGAATTGTGCGAGAACTTATAAAATACTTTGTAGAGTGGTTGTAATGATTTATTGTTTGATTCATTACCATCAATGCCTACTCCATTATCTAGCGCACTTTGGATTCTTGGTGCAAATTGAAACATGGCCCATGACGCAGCACTAACTACGGCAATGCCAATAACAGTTCCCAATATTCCTAAGTCTTCCATTTGAGGCTTAAATTAGCTTTACATTACTTTTGTTCCAAGGGTGTTTACCCTGGTAACTAACATTAATTAGAGTTTATTCTGAGTAATGGCGTATTTTAAGAATTAGTTAAGTACTTAAGCATTAATTTTACCTAATATTACTTCGCTTGGTAGATTCGACATCTCGCCTTCGCTGAAATGCTGAGCCCCTTCTATTTTATGGAGAGTGATCTCAAAATGGCGCTGAATATTTGGTGCTAATTGTTTGATCTCAGTTTCTAATCGTTTATATAAAGCATCAGCTTGGCTTACTTGCACTACTGGATCTTCAGTTCCATGGAATAAATGTATGCGTAATTTTTGTGATTCGGCGATAGGATTTTTCTCTAAATATTTTGCAAGGTTTTTAATCGCGATACTTAAATTAGTACCAGTATCCCAAACGTGAGCCAAAGTTGTTTTGTCGTAAAGTATGTGACTACTATACCAACTCAATAATGCATTTAATGGTTTTAACCAAGGACCTGGATAAGTGGTGATCACATCGTTGAATTTATCCCAAGGTGAGACCATGATCATATCACCAAACAAATCTCGTGGTCTGCTACTTGAAAGTTGCGCGACTACTCTTGCTGATACCGCGCTACCAAGTGAATGTCCTATTACTCCTAGTTTATGATATTGATCAAGCCCTCTTTCTATCATGGTTCTAGCGTCTTTAGTGATGGTCGAGTGATTGATGTTTAATCCATAAGTTGAACCTACACCAGTATAATTTCCTATTATCACTGGCACTCTTCCTTGAATAAGTTTTTCAATTAATGGTAATTTGAATTTAGCACTGCTTCTAATTCCTGAGAGTACGGTATATGCTTGCTTAAAACTACTGTAAGGTTTTAATTCAAATATTGTTAGTTTTCTACCAGGATTAGTTTCAATATCCACTTTTTTTATGCTTGCTCCATTTTTTCTTGCTGAATGCAAATCTTCTAAATTGAGTGGCACGGCAGAGTATCTAGATCCAGCGTAAAAATTTTTCTCCAGACCTATAATCCCATCGACAAATGAAGTTTCATCACCAAGCGCTAAAGGTGGCGGTCCTGTTTCAAGCTCTTGTGTAGTTTGATGCATTTTACGCGCTTCATCGCGCTGTAATTCCTTATCTATAGCTAGGGGTTTCATCCAGCCTATTTTTCTTAGGACAGAAGAAAATGGCCAGGTCAGCGTGGATACGACCTTATAAGCAATATTGGCTGCTATATCGGCAATGGACATTTATTATTTGTATTGTTAGTCTTTACTAATCTAATTAGTATTTATATTATATCAGGAGCCTTTTAGGATGTAAATATGAGAGGGATTTAACTTTAGGGCTGGTTAAATCTGCCGATAATAGTATTTAACTAATGAAAATTAGTGGATTTTAATTTTAGCCTGTTATTTTATCCCCCTGAATGTGTATATATACTCCGTAGGGAGATTTTAGGGGATGTTACAGGGGATAGGATTTAGCGTTTATAGCGCAGGAATCGGGAAAGCTTATACACAAAACGGTAGAACTTTAGGACAGGCAGTAGAGCGTTTAGCTACTGGTCTGAAAGTAAATAAAGCTGCGGATGATGCGGCAGGGGCAGCGATGGCAGCAACGTTAGAATCTTCTATTAGAGGTTATGATGTTGCGGAACGTAATATAGGAGATGCTTTAAGCTTAGTGCAAACTGCTGAGTCTGGATTAAGCGATATCTCTAGCAATTTACAAGATATTCGTGCTTTGGTGGTACAAGCTGGAGACAGTTCACTGAGCGGTGTTGAGAAGCAGGCTATTCAGTCTGAGATAAATCAGAAGCTGAATAATATAGATGACATTGCTAGTGACACAAGCTTTAATGGCATCTCGTTATTAGATGGTTCATCGGGAACGCTTTCTATACAAACAAGTGCTGATGGTAACAGTACTTCATCAATAAATTTAACCGGGAATTTTAGTTCGTCTGCCAGTGCCAGCAGCGGCAATATCAATGAATCCAATTCAGGTGGGAGTTCAGGTACCAAATTGAACAACATTAATGTTGTCAGTGGTAATCTGGATGATATTCTCACCGGTATCGACAACGCCATTGATAATGTCTCTGCTGCACAATCCTCTTTTGGAGCGAAAGAGAACGGTTTCACTTCTAGTCTTGAAGGGCTGAGCGTCAAGAAAGCAGATGCTTTAGCTACTAGGTCTCGAATCATGGATACTAACTACGCAATTGAATCCAGCAATGCTATCAAATCTTACCTAATGCAAGGCACCTCTATCACTCTAACTCAGCAAGCAGATATGAATGCCCGCCTTTCACTGAATCTTTTACCTTTAACGAATAACTAGTTATTCATTAGAGGTTTCTCGCCGTTGATATCCCGCGACCCGTTCCTTTGTTGGAGCGGGTCGCATCCCTTTTAACTGAAAGTTAACCTAGCGTTGCTATTCATATTAAAGACCAAGGGTCTATATATGAGTCTATCCGGAGGCAATATCGCTGCTAATATTGGCGCAGGTAATAAACCTGCTAAGTCAGGCGGAGCTATTAACGGTGCAAGTAACGCTGTTGTAAAATCTGCAATCTCTAAAGTATCTGAAGCTAAAGATGGTGATTCTGGAAATAGTTCTGCTGCAAATGAAGCTGGAGGTGTGTTAGCTGAGTTTGGAAAAAATCATGGTGGCATTAATCCTTTTCAACAAGTTTTACCGTATGTATCATCTGTAACACCACAAAATTTAATTGCAAAAAATTTAATGAATAATTTTATGCCAGGTTGGGGTACAGCTGGCTTTGGGACTGGGGTTGGAGCAAGCTCTTCAAATAATGCCGCAAGAGCATCTGTTAGTGAGTCTTCTACAATGAATAATTTTCCAGGGAATAATTCTTCAGTAAATAATTTCTCGGGACCTGGTCCTGCAATAAATATGTCTGCTGGACCTATAGATCCTTTATATAAGGGACCTAGACCTGATAATTTAACAGCTTTAAATGCTACTAATTCAGGAAATTTTAGTTTTGGTACGGGTTCTGGTACAAAACTTTTTAAAGAATTTTCTAACAGTATTTATGGTGGAAGTAACTTTGGTGATACTATGCAATATTTAGCGAATACCTCAATAGAAGCTGGTTCTGGTCAAATTCAACACCCTCGTTATTATGGAGCTCAATTACCTAAAGAAGTTTGTGATATTAGTCTTGATAAGCCTGTAACTGGTCGAGGAATGGCAGTCTTACTAATTGGTCAGGATGGAAATTCAAGTGACGATTACGTAGGTACTGAAGAGGGTGCTCGTGAAATGAAAGAAACTTTGGAAAAACTTGGTTATCATGTACAAACCGCTAGAACTAAAGAAGAAGCGAAAGCTGCAATCACAAATATTTATGAGGTTGGTAAGGCAAGAATTGAAAGAGGAGAAGGACCTTTGACTAGTACTCTCCTTCTCAGCTCAAGCCACGGAGGTACTCAGAGGTTAATGAGTGGTATGGGGGGACATAATCCTGATGATTCAGGTTCTATTGCTCTATATCATGGACAAAGTTATCATGAAGATGAACTGATGAGAGATGCTGCACAAATGTCATTGGTGTCTAAGAATACTACGATAATAAATAGTGGTTGTGGTACAGGATCTTTTAATATTAGAAATGAAAAGGCAACAGATCAAAATGATCCTGGTGGTACCGTTGATGCTTTTGACTCGAATCTTGATCCAAATTATAAGAAACCAGATTTTCTCTCTGCTTAATTTAATTAACTATTTATTGCTATCTTACTATTTTGAATCTGTAGTTGGGCTACTATCTTCCGCTTTGACTTTTACTGGTTTATCACCTAATCCTGGATTGTTATTTACTGAATTATTGGCTTGTTGAAGGTTACTATTTGAATTGGTTTTTTTGCCATCACCTTTATCACTATTTTCACCACTTAACATTTTAGTAAGGGCTGGTATCATGCCTGCTAAAGCCATCCAGCTTTGATCTGCTGGTTGTTGAGGTTGTGTAGGTTGTTGCTGTTGACTTGAATATCTAGCAACTGTAGCTGCTAGATTTGCTGCAGTTGTTGCTGCTAGAGCTACAGGGTTAATAGCGCCGAAAGGTAATGCTGTTGCGGCAGCTGTTTTACCTATGTTTGCAATAGCGGAAGATGTAGTAGTGGCTGCAGTATTACTGCCATCTGAGCTAGTAGAGCTTGCGGGCACTAAATTTTTGAATGCGTCGCGTGGTAAGCTACCTGTATTGGCTGTATTGTTGACATATCCCATAGATTTTAGAAGAGCTTTTCTCTCTATTTGTTTCTAGCAGTTTCAAGTTAAGATAGAGTTAAGTACAAATGTTAACTAGCTTAGAGCAACTTAAAACTAACATAGATTCCAAGTACCTTTCAATGAATGGTATTCCTGATGACTATATGGTTACCGCTAATAGTGCTTTAAGTTTTTATCAATTGAATAAACTGGTAGAAACTTTAGTTAAAGAGTTTACTAATAATAAAGCTAATCCTTTACCGATTTATCTTTTAGAGAAACACGAAGGTGAAGCTGATAAACCTGTAGCCTTATTAATTGGCGAACAACATCAAGGTGATAATTTTAAAGGTTTAAGTTTTGCTAGAACCAATAGAACCATCATAGATTTCTTGCTCAGTTTATATGCTAGTCCAGAACTGGCTCTCAGTGATGCTCTTAAAGAAGGTTCTTCTAAGATATTTTACAGTGAGGATTATAAGAATTATTCTAAGGATGATTTTGCGACGCGCGGGCATCATCCTTTGGAGGCAGTACTGCATCTATTGAGAGCCACTAAACCAAAATTGCAAGTTTATGCTTCAGAATCTTTGAGTGCTATATTGCAGTTCATTATTTATGCGGTGCTTTATAACTCTATAATTACTGAGTCTGTGATTCCTAGCAAAGAAAACGATCGTATACTTAAAATACTTTTGCGTGATTGTGATGAAGATAAATTAGCCCTTATAAACCTGCTTACTGAGCAGGTTATAGAAGAGCTAGGCTTGGAAGCTTTGATAAATCAAAGAGTGATTATCCGTAGCTCAATTGCTTCATTGTATAAGCTTATGAACCTTGAGCTTGATAAAGATTGTCGCAGTCTTGCTGAAAACATAAAATTGCCGCGCTTGTATGCAACACTGGAAGCTAAGCGCTATCCTGAACTAGAATTCATCGCTACTAAAATTAGAATCAAAACTCAACAATGGAGTGAAGTGCGTGATAAATATATCGCCGATGAGTTCTTGAAATTCAAATCAGGAGTGCATCCTATAGTCATAGGTCATAAACATATTCGTAGCCTGGCTAAGTTACTTAGAGAACGAGGTTGCACAGCGTTTGTTACCAGTGTGTTTAGGGACTAACGCCGTTATTGCAAGGAGCGTAGCGACGAAGCAATCTCATAGTGTTAATGAGATCGCCACGTCGTGCTTCACACTCCTCGCGATGATGACTGAATTGTTACACTATCTCTGAGTAAAGTTTTCTATTAACATCTCTTGCTCTGCCTGATCTAAAGCAAACTTCTCTATACCATGAGCTTGTCTCTGTCTGGTGATCTCAAACAGACTTATAGCCGCAGTTACAGAAAGGTTTAGGCTTTGTACCATGCCGGACATAGGGATGGTCAATAAATGATCGGCACCTTGAATAGCTTCTGCTGAAACGCCTCTATTCTCATTGCCAAAAACTATTGCTAATTTATCAATGCAAAAATTAGCTTGGTATATTGATTCAGCTTTTTCATCAAGTACAGTAGTAAAAATACTATAACCTTCTTTATGGAGTTCTTGATAGCAATCTTCTATACTGGTGAAGAATTTATGATCGGTCCATTTATTAGCTGAACTTGAACTCAGCTTACCTATTCTCTTCGGGTTAAACCTCTTCTCTTCTTTAAATACAAAGTAAATATTCTGAAAGCCAAAGCAATCACAGGTTCTCATTACGGCTTGTGCGTTATGAGGATCATGAATATCCTCTAAAACTATGACTCCACACTGTCTTTGTGCGACTACTTGTTGGATTTTGGCTTGGCGTTTATCGGTGAGCATAGTTTTCCATTATTTAGTGTAGTACATTCAGGTGACTGAGTGTCTGAGTGACTAGATCGAATGGTACATTTCACAAGAGATAGACCACATATCAAAAATAGCTTTAGTAAAATCATCTGTATAGTCTTCGACATTTAAGCAGGATTTTTCAATATCTTTTTTCAAGTTTTTTCTATAAGATTTTAGTTGTTCTATATTATTAGCAAAGCTAATTGCTCTATCAATATATTCTTCAGTGTTTTTACAGTTGAATTCTTCATGACCAATTGCACTAATTATAGTAGTACCCAATCGTCCGGCCCAAGTGTTGCCATCAAGATTTATTATAGGTACCCCCATGGAGATGCTTTCAAGAGTAGTTGTTCCACCGCTAAAAGGAAATGGATTGAGAGCTATATCAATCTCATTGTAATAAGTCAAAAAATTTTCTCGAGGAGCATTTTTTTTTATAATAATCCTGCTTCTGTCTATTCCTAGTTTTTCAAATCTTTCGAACAGAAAGTTTTCATTGGCTTCGGCAATAATACCAAAAAGAAGTTTTGCATCTGGTAATTTTGTTAATAATTTTGCCCATACTTCTAAGACTTCATGATTAATCTTATGAAATTTATTCATAGATCCAAAAGTAATGTAGCCATTTTTGATGCAAGGGGGAATTGTAATAGAATCAACTAGACCACTTATTTGTCCAGAAGCATAACATTTAGACATCTTGTAAACTTTCTCAGAGAAATATTGTTCTTCACCTGTTCTAACTACACTGTTGTCGGCAATAATAAAATCAACTTCATCTAGACCAAGTGTTCCCCAATAGCCAATATGAGTAACTTGGACTGGAGCGGGTTTACTTTTAAGTACTCCAAAATATTCTTTGTTTTCATATCCAGAAATATCAAATAAAATATCTATTTTATCTTCTAAGATTCTTCTATTAATTTCATCTATTGGCTTCTTATATACATCATGAAATGCACTAGAACACAGTTTTACTACTTCGGTAACTTGATCATGACGATTACCTGTGTAATAAAAAAATAAATTGAATTCTTGCTTGGAACTTAATTTTTTTAACACCTCAAGAAAATTAGTCATCACTGGGTGTTTGTATAAATCGCAAGATAGAAATCCTAGGTTAATTATTTTTTTATTGGGATACATTCTGTCTTTAAATTGGCTTTGATCACACTTAGGATATTGAGAGAGAAAAGTATTATTATAAATTTTGGCTAGTTTTTGAAAGTTAATAAATCCCTGACCAGAATTGCGATGTAAGGCAAACAGCAAAGATGTATAATAATCTTTAATGTTATGATTTAAACTTATGGCTTGTGAATAATATATTATTGCTTCGTCGCTTATTCCTATGTTATCAAATGAGACACCAATTAAATAACTAGCAATAGAATTATTTTTGTCGATTCTTAAGACTTCTAAAAAACAGTTTATTGCTAATAAATTATATCTTGCGTGTTGATAAATCTTTCCCATATTCATCCAGGCTAGAATGTTGTCTTTATTCAGTTCGATAATTTTCTTTAAAACTTTCAAGGCATTTGGATAGTCTCCATTTGCTATATATAAATCTACAAGCGAACTCTGAATAATGATGTCTTTGGGATTTAGCCTAGATTTACGTTCTAGTTTTCGGATTTTGCTATCAGATATCATAAATAGAATTTTCCACAAACCCGAGGTTGAAATTCACTCAATAATTATGGTCAACTTAAATGAGAGTCCTAATACTTTCAGTGCAGTGGGGGTTATGTTGAGCTGCTCGACTCGGCGTGACTACTTAGCCGTCATCGCGAGGAGTGCGAAGCACGACGTGGCGATCTCATTAGTATTGTGAGATTGCTTCGTCGCTTTGCTCCTCGCAATGACAACACTTTTGCGATGACGGCTGTTTGGATAGATTATTAGAGCCACTTCTTTCTCTTAAAATAAACTAGCATCCCTATAACTATAGTCAGCATTAATCCCCAGACTGCTGGATAAGCCCAGTGAGTTTCTAGCTCTGGCATATATTTAAAATTCATACCGTAAACACCGACTATGAATGTAATAGGAATGAATATTGTAGAGACCACTGTTAATAACCTCATGATCTCATTCATTTTATTATTCATTGCCGAGCGGCTCGTGTCAAAGATGCTTAGCGAAATCTCTCTCATCATGTCAATGGAATCTAGTATTTGAATAGTGTGATCTTGCAAGTCTTTAAAGAAGACTAGAGTATCTTCACGTATAAGATCAGATTCTTCTTTCATTATTGCAATAAGCATTTCTTTAAAAGGGAGAGCAAAGCGTCTAATAAAAAGTATTTCCTGTTTTAGGCTCTGTAATTCTTTTATATAGTGCATCTCATTATTAATGCTAATTTGTTCTTCAAGAGTAATGAGACTTTCGTTTATAGAATCTAAAACTAGAAAATAATTATCTGCTATAACGTCTAGTAAAGAGTACATAAGATAGTCAGCTTGCATCCTCCTGACACGACCTTTGTTAGCTTCTAGGCGCTTGCGTATAATATTGAACACGTCTCCTTTCTGTTCTTGAAAGCTAATAAGGTAGTTCTTTCCAAGAATAAAGCTAACCTGCTCATGAATAATTTCTTTTGTGTTGGTAATATAAATCATTTTTACTACTAAGTAAATATGATTATCCCAATCTTCAATCTTGGGTCTTTGATGAGTATGAGCTATGTCCTCCATTATTAGTGGATGGACATCAAGCTTTTCACATATCATTTTCACTAAACTCAAATCTTCTAAGCTTTCTATATCTATCCAGTGGATTGATTGATCAGAAGACTGTTTTATAGACTCTAATTCTGTTTCAATCTGTTGGTAATGTAATAAAGTTTCTTTTTTAAAAGTGTTTTGATCATAATTTATATTAGTGATTACTACGTTTAAAAATTCTTGATTAACGTTATTTGCTGAATCAGGTAGTGAACCAGGTGGCATACCTATGTCGCTATGCTTATTAATAAATAACTTTTTTCTTCTCGGCATATATCGCTGCACAAGCCTTACTCTGAGCGATTTGGAAGCAAGGCATTAGTAGATATCTTAGCAGGGCTCTATTACTTTGCCAATGCTAGCTTTCTAAGTCTTTCACCTTCTACTATGGGATAAGCAGCTAAGCCGGCTAATGATAGAGGAATAACTAATTTTAAACTATGTTCACCAGTGCACATTAGATAGAATTGTGCGGCAGCAAAAATGCAACCACCAATACGCATCATAATGCTTTCACGCATAAAACCAAATGCAATTTTAGACAGTCCATCTATAAAGCTAGAGAAGGCTAAGGCGCGAATAGATACAGTCGTAACTATTGCTGCAATCCCAATATATGATTGTGTTTTACTGTAATAACCAAGATAAGCAGCCAGCTCGAAAATCGCGATGATAAATAAGGGTGAAGCTGAAATTATACGCATTAGTGATGAGAAAAACTGTGAGCGAATAGCATCATGAGTGAAAACTTTAAAATTGCCTTTGAATATCTCCCCAAGCATTTCTTGTGAGCGTATCAATATTTCTTTTGTGATGGTTTTTAAATAAGCAATAATGTTAGTGAAAAACTTACCCTTGCCAAGTATCTTAGATTCATGTTCGTATTTTTCCGGGTGGTATTTTACTAAAGCTTCATAACTGTAATCTACTTTAATCATGCCAACAAACAAGCCTTCACGAAAGGCATTGCCGATGGGTAATGTAGCGAAATAATTGGTGACTATTATTCCCAGAATTCCGCCTGAAATTAATACTCGCCATTGAGGTAGGTAGACCATTAATAACGGAATGTTTTGTAAGCCACAACTAGCTAGCATTATTTGATTGAATACTTGATATAGCTCTTCGTTATGAGTTACCACAAAGAAAGCCGTAATTAAACCAGTGCTAAAAGATAGGTAGCCAAATATTTCATTTAAAATGATGCGAGGGTCTTGGATGCGGATAGAAAGTTCTCTGTGGAAGTAAGACATAGGGATATCATATCAAAGTCCCGTCATCCAAATTCAGACTAATTGCTTGGCATTCGGCGCAGCTGCTGTGGCAATTTTTCTATTTTGTTTTTGATAGAGCTTTTGGGCTCTATCAAAAACAGGTCGGCAACGCCAAATCCGATATGCCAAGCAATTGTCTGAATTTTCCACAAACTTTTCTGGTTTATGACAGTGACTACTTCTGCTTCTTAGCATTAACCACTAAGCTAAAAAATAACCACATCATTAAAAGGCAGGTGCTGATTACCAAATATTCTATTCCTATATCCGCACCTAAGCTAAAAGTACCGATGAGTCCTGCAATAAAGGTTATGCTGTAGAAAAGATAGTTAATTTGTTTAGCGTTAAGTCCACGTTGTAATAATTTATGATGCAAATGCTCTAGATCTGGTTTCATGATTGGTTGTTTGGTACTTGCGCGGCGAAATACTGCATAAGCCATATCAAGCAGAGGTATAAGGAAAATTAAAACAAGAATAGGTGAGAGTGTCACAACAGTAACTTTTTTGGTAAGACCAATGCAAGAGATACAGCCTAGTGTGAAACCCAATAGATAAGCGCCATTGTCGCCAAGGAAAATCCGCGCTGGATTAAAGTTATATCTAAGAAATCCAAAACATGCTCCAGCTAATGTTGCAGAAAGTATTGCTCCCGCTGGTTGATTTAATAGAGGGCTAAGATTGATTGCCCAGCTTGCGACACAGCATATGACAGTAACGCCAACTGCAAGACCATCTATGCCATCTATAAGGTTTATAGCGTTAGTTATGGCTACTAAAAATACTACGGTTGTTATCAAGCTCATAACATCATCTAATTTAACCGCAGCCAGTCTTGCGTGATCTATATAGTGAATGGGATTAGCAATAAATTCAATACGTAGATTCATGGTCCAAGCTACTAGAGCTGCCACCAATTGCCCTGCTAGCTTGGTTTGCGGAGCGAGGGGTTTGATATCGTCAAGTAAGCCAATGAAGAAAATTATTAAAGCTCCTGCTGCTATCCCTTCTAACTCTAGATGTTCTATGCCTGAAGGAGTATAGCGACCAAATATCGCTAAATAAACTATGGTGGTAAGCATCAGCGCAATGAGGATCGCGATGCCACCGAGGCGAGGGATATTAGGAGTTTCTCGATCACGCGGTTCTAGCTTGAGTCTACTTGCACGTTCTTTTATAAGTGGAGTAATAGCGAAGGAAATTGCTAGTGCAATAAGGAACGCTAGGGGTTGAGAGTTGGATTGAGTTATCGTTAAATCCATTAATGCTTATTGTAGCGGGAAGCTGTACTTGCCTGCAATTAACTCTCTAACTACTTCTTTGATGCTTTGCATGCAGTAATTTAATGAATCAACGCTAATAGTGTAAGGAGGCATGAAATAAAGTACATTCCCTAATGGTCTCAAGAGTATTTGTCTCTCTAGGAAAGCCTGAGTAAGTATTGGTCCTATCTCTGATAAATATTCCCCGTCTGCTGCAAACTCTATAACTCCGATGCCGCCAAGTATTCTTATGTCATGGACACTGCTTAAATCTTCAAGTTGTTTGAATTCTTTATTCATGATGAGATTAATGTATTGAACGTCTTTTAATCGCTCTTCTTTCATATATAGTTCTAAGCTAGCAAGCGCTGCTGCGCAGGCAAGTGAGTTGCCGGTATAAGAATGACCATGAAAGAAAGTTTTTAGTTTGGATTGAGAATGAAACGCTGAATAAATTTCTTCAGTAGTAACTGTAAGTCCCATTGGTAAGAATCCGCCAGTGATTGCTTTTGAGAGGCAGATGATATCAGGTACTATGACGGCATTAGAACAAGCAAAATTCATTCCCGTTCTGCCAAAGCCAGTAAATACTTCGTCAGCTATCATGATGATGCCATGATCCGTGCATAATCTCCGAACTTTCTGCAAGAAAGTCGTACGATGAAATTTCATGCCACCAGCGCCTTGTATTAAAGGTTCGATAATTAAAGCAGCGATCTGGTTTGGATATTTATGAATCAATTCTATTAATTGATTAAGTGAGTTCTCTTCGGCTAAATCTTTGGCTTCTTCTTTGACTAATTGTTGTTGTCTGGAACTTAAACTCTGATTGGTTTTGATAAGTTGAGGACTTGGAGAGTCTATTAAGTCTACTGGGAACATTAGTTGTTTGAATGGTTGATGCAATACTGGAGTATTGCTGACTGACATGGCACCAACTGTATCTCCATGATAACCATCACGAAAGGCAATTATTCTTTTGCGTTGTTCTTGACCTTGGTTGTACCAATATTGAATAGCCATCTTGATTGCTATTTCTGTAGCGGTAGATCCATTGTCAGAGAAAAATGCTTTGCTGAGAACCTTAGGGCTATGAGCGGTATTGGTCAGGTCTGCTCGTGGTAATAATGGTAATAATTTATCGATAAATTCAATCGCTGGCTCATGAGTGAAGCCTGCAAAAATTACCTGTTCATGTTTGTCTAATTGAGCTTTAATGCGTTCGCTGATGTAGGGATGACAATGCCCATGAATATTTACCCACCAAGAACTAATACCATCGATAATTTTTTTCTCTTTGCCGTGCTCGTCTTTAACGTAAATAAATTCAGCTTCGGCTTTAGTCACTAATAAAGGTTTATCTGCCAAAGCATGCTGAGTATATGGGTGCCAAATATGCGCCTGGTCTAGGTTTAAAGCTTTACTGTTATGAGCAAGAGTCACAGCTGTTATTTTAGCTTAAATTGGGCTAGAATTAAGCTATGAGAAGTTTTTTAATAGCTTGCTTCGTGCTTTTGGGTTTGCAAATGGCTAATGCCTCCACCACTAAAAAGCTTACTGCGATTGTACCTAAGGCTAATCTGACTAAACAAGAATATAAAGCATTGCTATCTTACTCACGTAATTTAGGAAAAGAAATTAAAGCTAATTGGTTTCCTGCTGATAACTATGCAAGCCTGCGTACCGCAGTTAAGATTAATATTTCCAGAGACGATGTGCCACGTTATGAAGTCAGCGAATCTAGCTTTAATCCTGATTTTGATGCTTCTTGTCTTAAAGCTGTAGAAAGAAGTATTGAGAATGTAGATTTCACTCGTGAAGCTAAACTTGAATATATTTTTCAGTATAAAAATACTAAAGCTACTGCTAATGTTGCAGTGCCATGGAACCGAGTGCTAGCTTATCCTTTCCAAGTTGGTGCTGGTGCGCTTACTAAAGCCTTAGGTTTAAATACTGTGGTGACGGTGCCGATTTATTGATTTCTAAAATTTGGCAGTTGACTATCAAAATTTGGCAAAAAAATGATAGTAGGGTAGCAAAATTTGGGGTGATTAATTTGTTGATTGAAGCAAAGCTGGGGAAGGCAGATGCAGAGAATATCCTGTATAAATTGCGTGATGAATTGAAGGTTCCAGCTCTGATTGTTACTCGAGAAGAGAATTGGAATCATAATAAAAATGGCATTTATATTTTTAGTGCCAGAAGGTTTTTGGCGGAGTTGCCTTAGGTTTAAATACTGTGGTTTAGGTGAGGGTTTATTCTTTATTCAGTTTCTTTAGGTTTAAGGACTGGAGCTTTCTGGCTTTCGTTTTCTAAAACTCCAATTGCTAATTTAGCTACAGATCCTACATCATTGCCAGCTGTGCCTAAAACTTCTCCTTGAGAATTAAGTGCCACTGCAAAAGGATAAGTTCCATTATGTTGAAGACTGGTTAATAATTTTTGTTTGTCTTGAGACATTTCATTTGGATCTGGAACAGAAATTCCATATATAGGAACCTTGCCACCTTGAGTAATGTCATTATTTCCAAGAGTTTTTTCTAATTTTCCACAAGGATCACACCAAAAATTTCCCTTATCGTCTTTGCCAGAAATAATATAGACCCCGGCTGGATTAGTTGGAAGTTTATCATCTTTTATTTCTTCTATTTTAGTTGGTTTGTTTGTTTCAACTCCTTGAATATTTTTTAAAGATTCATTGCTATTTATTCTAGGGTTTCCTGTATTGGTACCACCTGGAGGACGATTGCATCCACCAGGTCCGCAACCATCAGCCCCTTTTCCCTTCCATCCTTCTTGAACTTTTTTTGCTATATCGCCAAGCCCACCCACTCCAGCTCCTAGTGCTGCTCCAAGACCAGCTCCAGGCATACCTCCCAAAGCTCCTCCCATTGCTGCTCCTGTAGTAGCTCCTTGAGTTGCGAAGGCAGCAGGATTACTGTATAAGCCTGCGATTGATTTATTTGTTTGACTGGCTAGTGCTGATGCAGTTTTGCCTTTGGTGGCTTGCGTCAATAAACCAGTAAGTCCTTTTTTTCCTACTTCACTGTCAGCGGCAGCTTCTGCTGCTCCTGTTGCTGCTTGCGTAGCACCTTGAGCTACTCCAGATACGACACTGGTGATAGCAGATCTTACAATACTAAAAGTAGTGGCACCGTTGTTGCCCATAACTTAACCTCTAGTTACAAGCTAGCAGCTAGAGGTTAACTATAAGTTAAGGTGAGATTGCTTCGTCGCGCTATGCGCTCCTTGCAATGACGAATAGTTGTTGTTAAGCCTTCTCTAGAGCGGCTTTCAGCTCGCCACTTTCGTGCATATCCATAGTGATATCGCAACCGCCAATGAATTCACCAGCTATATAAAGTTGTGGGAAAGTAGCCCAGTCAGAATATACTCTCATCCCTTCTCTAAGATCAGGATTAGAAAGAATATCGTAATCAGCAAATTCTGCTCCGTAGAAATTTAAAATTCTTACTACTCTATCCGAGAAGCCGCATTGTGGGAAGCTTTTATTACCCTTCATGAAAAGCACTACTTTATCTTTAGCGATAATATCGTCGATTTTTTTCTTTAATTCTGGATTGAGTTGATCTGTTGTCATGATTTTTAATTATAGCATTTTGAGATCCTAACGGTCGGGCTTCGCCCTCTCCTAGGATGACGCGTCTGTGCCGCTTGCTTTCACCACCAGGGCATGTATAGTCTCGTCAGCAAGCAGGTCCTTGAGTATCTTTTGTATCATTTGCTCGCGTTTTATTCTTGATAAACCATTGAACTCAGATGCGCAAATATTAATCTGCCAGTGATTTCCACCCTTAAGGTCTATGGCTTCAACTGATTTAACGTCTAAGTTTTCTTTTAAAATATTTTCTATGTCTTTTCCTATTAGTAGCATAATTCTCCTATCTAAAAATTTTCACCGCTTTTGTTAGAGCTTCAATGCAGCGATCTATATCATCAACATTATTATAAAACCCAATGGAGATGCGTGATGTGGAGTCTACTCCAAATCTTTCCATTACCGGTTGCGCGCAGTGATGACCGGTGCGTATGGCGATACCGTATTCATTCAGCATAGTCCCTATATCGTAAGAGCCTATATCATCAAACACAAACGATGTGATTGCTGCTTTGTGCTTGCTAGTGCCGATGATTTTTAGTCCGGGAATTTCTTGTAATTTTTCTTCAGCATGCATACGTAAATTATGTTCTTGCTCTGCTATCCAGTCTAAGCCAATAGTCTCAATGTACTTGATGGCTTCTCCTAAACCTATGACTTCTACTATGGCTGGAGTTCCAGCTTCAAATTTAAATGGTGCTTTATTAAAACTAGTTCCTGAGAAGCTTACTTTCTCTATCATCTCACCGCCACCATGATAAGGAGGTAAAGCTTCTAAGTAACTAGATTTGGCATAAAGTACTCCTACTCCTGTTGGTCCATAAGCTTTGTGTCCTGAGAATACATAGAAGTCTGCGTCTAGCTCTTGGATATTTATTTTGGTGTGAGCCGCTGCCTGAGCGCCATCTATTAATACTGCTGCTCTATGTTTGTGCGCAAGCATTATCATTTCCTGGATAGGATTAATAGTACCGATGGCATTCGAGATATGCGTGAGAGCTAATAATTTAACCTTGCCAGAACTGATTAATTCAGCGTATGCTTCTTGATCTAATTCTCCGTTATCAAGTACGGGAATAACTTTCAATTCTAATCCAACTCTTTGGCAATGAATCTGCCAAGGTACTATGTTTGCATGGTGCTCTAGTCCAGAGATGAGTATCTGGTAACCCTGCCCCTGAGCTTGATTGTCAGTATTGATGCTTCTTGTATCGTTGATAGGTTTCTGTCCTAACCTCAACCATTCGGTGAAACTATAGGCTACTAAATTAATGGCTTCGGTAGTGCCGCGTGTGAAAATTATTTCTGAAGTCGATTTAGCATTAATGAAAGCTCTAATCTGTTCGCGCACTGCATCGAATGCCTGAGTTGATTGCACTGATAAATCATAAACACCACGTCTTACTGTGCCATTTGATTTAAGCATAAACTCTGACATAGCCTCTATGACTTGTTTTGGTTTGTGTGTTGTTGCTGCGCTATCTAGGTAAGCAAGTTTCTTGTCATTAATAATAGAATCTAGTATCGGGAAATCTAACCTTAGATTGCTAATGGAGTTATCAGTTTTGACTCTAGGGTTGGTCAAGCTTGATACCTCTCCTTTTTGAATTTAGCGTTGTCAGCCAATTGAGCGACTATATCTTCGTTGTCTGATTTGCTTAAGCTGAGATAAGCTAAGTTACGTGTATAGTTGCGCGCTGATTCTAGGGAGATCTTTTCAATTAATTCTTGACAAAAGCTATAGGTAAGCACTATCTGAGCTGCTTCTTCACTAAGTCCGCGGCTTTGTAGATAGAATAATTCTTCATCATTTAAGCTACCTACCGTAGAGCCATGTGAACATTTAACGTCGTCAGCAAGTATATTTAATTGAGGTCTAGAGTCAATCACAGCTTCTTTAGACAGTAGTAAGTTTTTGTTTAATTGTTCAGCGTTAGTTTGTTGCGCTTCTCTAGCTACTTCTATTAAACCGTTGAATTCAGCATGACTAGCGCCTTGTAAGATTCCTTTGTATAGTTGATTGCTAGTGGTATGAGGGGCTAAATGTTGAATGCATACTTTATGGTGTGATTTGCGTTTGTCACCAAGTACATATAGTCCATTAACACTAGCTTCTGCTCCTGATTCTAGTAAATCGATATTAATATCCTCGCGATTAGATTTGGCGCCAAAGCTATAAGAGTTGTATTCAAAATTACTATCTTTTTGCAAGCAAGCGTTAAAGCTATAGAGTCTAGTTGCTTGGTGAGATTCGTTCTGAATTTTTTCAAGTTTTAGCTTGGAACCTTGTTCTAGGAAGCATTCTATGACTGCGTTTGTGAAATACTTGCTACCCTCTAGCCCAACATAGCTAACCATTAGTTTGATATTAGAGTTCTTGCCAGCATAAATTAAAGAACGTATTTGATTGAGGCTGTCCTTGGTGGAGATGTGCAAGATTTGCAGTGGCAGTTCGTTTGTATAACCATCTTTTATATATAGTAAGAATCCACTTTGCATCAATATAGTGTTAATAGCTTTGAAATATTTTTCTTCGCTTTCAATATTTCTTGCAAATAATTTTTCTACTATTGATTTAACTTCGCTATCTGCTTGAAGTTCTTCAGGGTTGTTGAAATTAAGTATTCGAAGCTCGTTAGAGTTGAAGTTGAAATTTGATAATTCTTGAGAATAAGAACCGTCTACGGTAACCAATAAATTAGATACGGTTTCGCGGAAAACATATTTATCTACAAGCTTTACTAACTCAGCTTTGTTTAACTTGGTATTGGCTTTTTGACTTAAGTCAAAATCCAAAATATCGCTGAAATCATAGTACTTCCAGGCTTCATCTTTGCGACTAGGAAACTTGATGTTTTTTAACCTTGCCATCGCCAGTTGTTTGCGATCTTGGATGAATCTCACGTCTGATTTAGTGTGAGATGCACTTCTAATCACTTCTTCTTGAAAATTTATTTCTTTGTTATTAGTTGAGTTCATAGGTTTTTACGATAACGCGTATCCTTCCTTCTCCAATTCAAGTGCCAAGGTTTTATCGCCAGTCTTAATGATGCGCCCACCAGAAAGTACATGCACATAATCAGGTTGTACGTAATCTAATAGTCTTTGATAATGAGTAATCAATAATACAGCGTTGCCGGCAGATTTGTAAGTGTTGATTCCTTCAGCTACTATACGTAGTGCATCAATATCAAGCCCTGAGTCAGTTTCATCAAGAATAGCTAATTTAGGATTAAGCACTAGCATCTGTAGAATTTCGTTTTTCTTTTTCTCGCCACCAGAGAATCCTTCGTTAAGATTACGATCCAAGAAATCAGTTTTCATCTTGAGAATATTTATTTTCTCTTCGATGAAATCATCAAAATCCAGTGGATCCATTTCTTCTTGACCAAGGAATTTTTGTTTAGAGTTGTAAGCCATTCTTAAGAAGTTAAGATTGTTTACGCCAGGAATTTCTACTGGATACTGGAATGCGAGGAATAATCCTGAGTTAGCACGTTCTTCTATTCCTAAATCTAATAAATCTTTCCCGCAGAAGCTTACTGAACCACCAGTTACTTCATAATTAGGATGTCCCGCCAAAACCTTTGATAGGGTGCTTTTGCCAGAACCATTGGGTCCCATGATGGCATGTACTTCGCCAGCTTTAATATTGAGGTTAAGACCTTTTAAAATTTGCTTGATGCCGTCATCGCCATGGATTTGTGCTTCTAAGTTTTTGATGTCGATTATTGTTTCAGTCATATAGTTTCCTTTTGTGAGATTGCTTCGTCGCTACGCTCCTTGCAATGACGTAGGGGTCACCCTACTGTGTTCTCCAGTTTAAGCGCCATGAGCGCATTTGCTTCTGCGGCAAATTCTCCTGGTAATTCTTTAAATACATCCTTGCAAAACCCAGAGATGATAGTACTTATAGAATCTTCCACCGAGATACCGCGTTGTTGTAAATAGAATAATTGATCTTCAGATATCTTAGAAGTAGAAGCTTCATGCTCAACTCGAGCAGAGTTATTAGCTACTTCTATATAAGGAGTAGTATTGGCTGCGCAGTTAGAACCAATGAGCATTGAATCACATTGAGTATAGTTGCGTGCATTTTCAGCACTAGGTAATATTTTCACCAGACCACGATAAGCGTTCTCTGACTTGCCAGCCGAGATCCCCTTGGAGACTATGGTTGAGCGAGTGTTACGTCCGATGTGTATCATCTTAGTCCCAGTGTCTGCTTGTTGCATATTATTGGTAAGTGCTACAGAGTAAAATTCGCCTATGGAATTATCACCTTGTAATATACAGCTTGGGTATTTCCAGGTGATAGCCGATCCGGTCTCTACTTGAGTCCAAGAGATCTTAGAATTAGCGCCGAGGCATTTACCACGCTTGGTTACGAAGTTGTAGATGCCACCTTTGCCTTCTTGGTCGCCGGCGTACCAATTTTGTACTGTGGAATATTTTATTTCCGCGTCCTTCAGAGTGATAAGCTCAACCACGGCTGCGTGTAATTGATTGGTGTCAAATGCAGGTGCTGTGCAGCCTTCAAGGTAGGAGACGTAACTACCTTCGTCGCAAACAATAAGTGTCCTTTCAAATTGTCCTGAACCTTCGGTGTTGATTCTGAAATTAGTAGAAAGCTCGATTGGACATTTGGTATGAGGAGGGATGTATATAAAAGTACCATCGCTAAATACAGCTCCATTTAGTGCTGAATAAAAATTGTCAGAATGCGGCACTACTGTCCCTAAATATTTCTTGACTAATTCAGGATGCTCTTTAACCGCTTCAGAAATGGAACAGAAAATAATGCCGATTTCTGCTAAAGCTTTCTTGTGAGTATTAGCTACTGAAACGCTGTCAAATATTGCATCTACTGCTATACCTTGTAATAGTTTTTGCTCTTGAATTGGCACGCCAAGTTTCTCGTAAGTTCTTAATATCTCAGGATCTACTTCGTCTAAACTTGATTTAGTTTCTTTTTTCTTGGGTGCTGAGTAATAAATGATGTCCTGGAAATCTATATCAGGATAGTGCACTCGTGACCATTTAGGAGATTGCATTTTAGACCATTGTTTATAAGCGTTAAGTCTGAACTCGAGCATGAACTTGGGTTCATCTTTAATACGTGAAATATTAGCGATGATATTTTCATCTAAGCCTTTTAAGAATTTGTCAGCTTCTATCGCAGAGGTGAAGCCATACTTGTATTGAGGGTTATTTAGAAATTGCATTCATTGCTCCTTAGCGAAACACACGCTTTGCGTGTGTTTCGACTTTTTTTAAAGACCCGACTAGAAAAACTTCGTTTTTCAGCGGGTCCGTTTGTAGATTTCCTAAATTGCTTTCCATTATTGATATGCCATTTGTATTTTTGAGAGAGTTATTACTTGATCCTTGATCGAGTCTCTTGCTGATGATTCTTCGCTAAGCAGTTCAGCAAGGGTGATTCCAGCCAGAAAATTATTGATTAGAGAATTGAGAGTTGACCATACTGGACGTACTGAACAATTAGAAGAGTTCGCACAGTTTTCTTGTATGCCAGAGTGTGAGTCACAGAAATCAATACCAAAGCTAGTTCCACCAAGTGCATCTATGATTTGATAAAGATTAATATTGCTAGGGCTTCTACTTAATCGATAGCCACCGTATTTACCGCGAACACTTTCAATTAAATTCGCTTCTCTCAATTTAGAAAGTATTGCTGCTGTGTTCTCGACGCTGATACCTTCAGCATCTGCGATATCATGAAGCGAAACTAAATCAGCATCACCTGCAAGCAGCTTCGCTGCTCTTAGAATGATGCGTAATCCGTATTCTTCGCTTGCCGTTATTTTCATGGCATATTCAATTATCACCTTGATATACCTAGTAAATCCTAATCTTTAGTTTTTTCTCAAGTTTAGGGTTGGCTTGTGAAAGCGTTATTGAGAGAGTTTCGCAATAGCTATAATGTAATATCGATGGAGTCTGATTTAACCTACATTAATCGTAATAACTGGGCCGAATTATTTGATAGCCTAATTAAGGATATTGATCTAGAGATTCAAGATTTTGACTATATAGAAAATGATTGGGACCATGGAGAATGGACTTGGTAAGAGTGGTATCCATTATTAAAAACTATTTTCGAACTTTAGCAACCTGGGCACGTATGATCAAACTTGAGCACACATTGTTCTCTTTGCCTTTTGTGATCAGTTCAGCCTTGCTTGCAATTCATTATAAGAATGGTATTTGGCAACCGATGAATTTTTTATGGATAGTACTTTGCTTGGTGGGTGCACGTTCAGCAGGTATGACACTAAATAGAATTTTTGATGCTGATATCGATGCGCTTAATCCACGTACTCAGAGTCGTGAAATTCCGCTGGGTAAGATTTCTAAAACTCAAGCTTGGATATTTGCGCTCGCTTCGCTCGCGCTCCTTATTTACTCCGCCTTCCAGCTTCCTCGCTTATGTCAAATACTTTTACCGATTGCTTTGATCTGGCTCTTTGCTTATTCTTGGTTAAAGCGTGTCACTTGGCTCTGCCATTTTTTTCTTGGTATGACTCTTGGCGGTGCGACCCTGGGTGCATGGATTGCAGTAACTGGTGCAATTGATAATTTAACCCCAGTGTATTTAGCGCTTGCTGTAACTGTTTGGGTGGCTGGGTTTGATATTTTTTATTCACTGCAAGATGCAGAGTTTGACGCTAGTAATAGATTGCATTCAATACCAGCTAAGTTTGGGAAAACTAACGCCATAAGAATCGCTCGCTTTGCTCATTTGGTGGTAACACCTTTGCTTCTATATTTAGCTGGTGAGGAGCTAGGCTTGGGGCTTTGGTATAAGTTTGGAATTCTATTTACTCTTGCTGCTCTATATTACGAGCAAAAATTAGTTAATGAAAATAAAATTGAAGCTGCATTCTTTACGGTTAATAGCTGGATTTCGGTGGTGATACTTTTGTTTGTAGTGCTTGAATTGTTTCTGTAAAAAAAGACAAGCTGAGCAAAAAGGCGAGGATGGTCTCTCTGAGCGAAGTAATGAGCGAAGAGAGACTCCGAGCCCCTGCGAAGCTTGTTCATATTTTTTAAAGTGGATCTCGAAGTATAATAATCTTCAGTGTATAAATACCTCACTAAATATTATCCAAGTTATATAGTCGGTATTCTTTGCTTACTTGCAACGAATTTATTAGGGGCGTTTATTCCTCAATTGGTTAAAACCGCAGTTGAGTTATTAGGTAAGGTTTCAGTTGAAGCTTACATCAATAAATTATTAATGTGGATATTGCTCGCTACTGTAATTATGGCAGTGGTGAGAACTGCGTCCCGGCAAATTATATTTGGTATAGGCAGGCAGATTGAGTTTGATCTTAAAGAAGAGATATTTAAGCATTTGGTGCATTTGCAACCTGATTATTTTAGTGAGAGACGCACTGGAGATTTGATTTCCATCATCACTAACGATGTGCAGTCACTGAGAGCGCTTGGGGGCTTTGCCATGCTAAATATCGCGAATACTTTAATTTCATTTGCGATTATATTGCCACTGATGTTTTCCTTGCATGCAAAACTTACGTGGGCGTTTCTTGCTTTGATTCCTCTTGTAGTTTTCTTTGTAATCTTTTTAAGTAGTCAAATTAAGTCCTATCAAACTATGGTTCAGGATATGCTTGGTGAGATTAGTAATTTTATAGAACAGAATCTTAGCGGCATTCATATCATCAAGGCTTATGCTCAGGAAGCTGCTGAACTAAAGCGTTTCGGGGTCTATAACGACAAACTTAAAGATGCTTACATGAAATTAATTAGTGTGCGCAGTTATATAGGACCAGTGATGCGCGTTATTGCTTCTATAGGATTTGTGCTTTTGCTTTATATGGGCGGTCAATCGGTGGTGGATCATGAGTTCACTTCTGGTGATTTTGCTGCTTATTCACTTTATATACAAAGATTGATTTGGCCTATTGCTACTTTGGGTTGGTTGATTACTATTGTTTATCGTGCTCAGGTGAGTCATTTGCGTATCACTAGCATTCTTTCTGAGCGCTCTAGTATTTATGATCGTATTGGTGCTGTTGATAAGCGTCATTTGGATTCAACTATTGAGCTTAAGTCTTTAGGAGTCACTATTAATAAGGGTTCTAATGTCGCTGTTATCGGCACTATTGGTTCTGGTAAATCTATACTGGCTCATAAATTGATGCATCTTAAAGAACTTGCTGATAATGAGATCTTGATTGATGGTATCGATATTAAAACTATTAAACTCAATTCACTCAGGACCATGATTAATTTGGTTTTGCAAGAGGATTTCTTGTTCGCTACTTCTATATATGAAAACATTGCTTACGCTAGAGACTTAGATGAATCTGATGTTATTAGACTTGCCAAGCTGGTAAACATTCATGATGAGATTATGCAGTTGCCTCATGGTTATCAGAGTGTAGTTGGTGAGCGCGGTGTAACTCTTTCTGGCGGTCAAAGACAACGTATCGCTATCGCCAGAGCTTTAGCGTTGGATACGGAGATTTTGATTATGGATGATGCGCTCAGTAGCTTAGACAATTCTAGTTCGGCGTTGATACTAAAAAACATCCTTGAATTACGTAAAGGTAGAACTACTGTTTTTGTTACTCATAAAATCCCTATAGTAAAAGATATGGATCAGATTTTGGTTATGGATGAATTTAAGATCGTAGAATCCGGCACCCATAAGCAATTGATGGAAAAAGAATCATTATATAAGAATCTAAGGGAGCATTTGCAACATGAATGATTTAAAGTTATTGCAAATCTTCTACCCTTTTCTTAAGCCTTATCGCTGGCAGATTTTTTTGGCAACCTTGGTTTTACCTTTATGTTCTTTTACTTATTCGGTGCAACCTTTAATTATGCAAAGGGCTATTGATGGTCCACTTGCGCATGGCGATTTATCTGGGTTATGGGTTTATGTAGTTGCTTTGTTTGCAGTAGTAATTGCAAACTTCTTTTTACAAATCTATCAATTCTTGGTAATGAATAAAGTTGGTCAAAATGCAGTAGCAAATATTCGCTTAGCCTTATTTGATCATCTAGAAAAGCTTTCTATGAGCTTCTTTGATAGAACACCTGTGGGTAGGTCTGTGTCGCGTATCACAAGCGACATGGAGCAACTTGCAGAAAGTTTTGTTGGTGGTTTTGTGCTAATAATGCTCGATATTTTTAACATATTAGGAATTTTGATTTTTATGTTTTGGCTGAACTGGCAATTGAGTTTGGCTGTGTCAATATTTTTAATTCCGGTATATTTTATTACCGATTACTATCAAGAAATGTATCGCCAGGCTAACTTGGATTCGCGTCGTGAATTAGCTAAGCTCAATTCTTTTTTACAGCAGAATGTCGTTGGTATCTCGGTTGTACAGGCTCTCAATAGCGCCCAGAAAAGTATGGAGAAGTTTGCTAAAAACAACTTGCGATATTTTAAGGCTAATGATGAAAGTATCAAGGCTGACGCGCAGTTATCCGCTGCGATAGAAGCGGTGTCTATCATTGCAATAGCGGCTTTAATCTATATGTGTTCGCTACTTATATACCATGGTCCGAATTTTAGTTTTGCTAATTTTCTAAATCAAAGTCTGACTATGGGAATGATAGTTGCCTTCATTCAATATGCCCAATCTTTATTTGAGCCGATTAGAAACTTGAGCGATAGATTTACTGTTGTGCAGTCTGCTTTTACTTCTATAGAAAGAATGCAGGAGCTACTTGCTGAACCAGAGGAAATAAAAGATCCTATATCAACGATCGATGCTCAAGCTTCAGCCACAACTGCTAATCCTATAATTGAGTTCTCGAATGTTTCTTTTAAATACTCGACAGAAGACAGTCATTGGATTTTACGTGGTCTAAACTTTAAAGTAGAACCCGGACAGAAAGTAGCTTTGGTGGGAAGAACCGGTTCTGGTAAAAGTACCATTATTAAATTGCTGACTAGGCTTTATGAAGTGCAAGAAGGTGCTATCAAGGTTAATGGCATAGATATTCGTGATTACAAACAACATGAACTGAGAGAAATGATTACGGTTATTCACCAAGATTCTTATATATTTGCTGGTGACTTGGAATCAAATATAAGTTTAGGTAGAGATGTTTCTAAGCTTGATATGAATTTGGCTAAGCCATTTTTGAAAGCTGCTCCAAATTTATCTGCTGATATTCAGCTTAGTGAGCGTGGTGTGAATATTTCATCAGGGGAAGAGCAGGTCTTGAATTTTGCTCGCGCTGTTGTTACTAATCCTCCAGTATTAGTTTTGGATGAAGCTACAGCTAAGATAGATTTGAAAACTGAAAAGCAAATCCAAACAGCGATGCAAGAGTTTTTACAAGGTAAGACTGCAGTAATTATTGCTCATAGATTAGAGACCATTCGCAAATGCGATTTGATTCTTTGTTTAGATCATGGGCGTATCGTGGAGTCTGGGACTCATGAAGAGTTGATGTTTAAGAATGGGGTTTATAAGAAACTTATTGATGCACATCATGATTGAGCCATGATATTATTAATCAAGAATTATCGTGATAATAGCTCGACCTACATATTTAAGCAAGTATTATAAAAGAACTGTAGAAAGCCTACTGTCCTTAAGTGATATTAGATCTTCATTTGCTTATAGATTTACAGAACGGGAGCCTGATGAAGCTTTTAGTATATTGAAAAAAAATATTAATTGGTTGTTTCATCCAAATACTAGAACGCAAAGAATGGAAGATTGGGCTCTTGATTTACATCAAGATGTTTCTAAAATGAAGGAGAAAACTAATGGTAGTGGAGAAGTTGTGCGACTTCCAGGAGCTTTGCGTCAAGATTTATATACGGCATCTTTAAGAACAGTCCACAATCTTTTTGCAACTTTGGACTTTTTAGATGATTTGATACATGGTCAAAGAACCGTCGCATATGGAATAGATTTAACGAAATTTATTCCTGATGCAAGAACCTATATTGAAAGAACTCAAGTAATCTTGAAAGATATTTTTTCAACTATCAAAGAATTAGATGTTGATATATTTCCATATTTCAAGCTTCTCATGAGTAAAATAGCGTTTGATAGAGGTGGACTTGAGTCGAAGCCTCATCTTATAGGCTCTATTGGTTTACGCGAAGATGTAATTGCTGGTGAGTAGTTAAACTAAATCCGCTCCAGCATTCCCCCACTGCTCTTCGTCGCTGCCTGCGGTAGCTTCATCAATAAATACTTCAAAACCTTTGCCTTTGGATTTGGCTGTGTATTTGCCTTTGTGGCTTTGGGATTTTTTATCCAGGAAATAATACTTCGAACCACTAGCTCTAAAAAATACTATTTGCTGAGCATGATCTACTTCTATTTCTGCACCTGTCGCAAACTCATTTAACACAACAATGTTCTTCAAACCACCAGGATTAGTTTTAAATTCTGCTTTAGCGTTGTTTTTCAGGCTTAAAGTTATATGCGCAGGATCATTTGCGTTACGTTCTAAATTTATTAGTGCTTTACTATTTTCAATTACACTTAAAGTTGCTTTATTTGCATTCTGATGAAGCGCTGTATATTTGATTAGTTTGAGATTAGTTGGGATTTTAAAATTTTCTGAGCTACCATTTGGATTTTTTTGTCCAGCAATTACAGAACCATCTTTGAACTGTATTGCTTTACCAGAACCTACAAGTTGAACATGATCATTATTAGTAATGATCTGTCCTATTTCTCGCCTGGGTATTATCTGCGTCATTCTATTACGAAAAGTCCCATGATGTATTCGCCTTTACTCGGAATAACAAATCTAAGTTAAATTTCGGTTAATTTACTACTTTCTTCCGTAATACTGATAGACGATTCGGCATTTCTTGTATATTATTGACTCGGGTTACTATGGTTTCAAGAATTTTAAGTTCAGAAGAAGGCAGTTCAGCAAAGTTTTTCATGTTTTCAGCAGTTGTCTGGATCGTGTTAGGCATGGGACTTGGTCTACTCGGCGCGCTTGAATTTTCTTTCCCTGATTTAACTAAAGGTGTTGCTCAACTTTCTTTCACTCACATTAGACCAGCTCACGTTAATATGGTTGCGTTTGGTTGGTTGTCTATGGCAAACATTGGTTCTGCGCTTTATATCATTCCAGCACTTTGTCGTACTAAACTTTATTCTGAGAAGATAGCTAACTTCGTTTGCTATGTTTGGAACTTTGTTATAGCTGCTGGTTGCTGGTCATTAATGAATGGCTATACAGAAGGTAGAGAGTATGCAGAGTTCAGAGAGCCTTTCGATATCCTGGTTCTTGTAGGTTTATTTTTGCTTTCTTATAATCTGTTTCGTACAGTTCTAAATCGTAACGTTAAAAAACTTTATGTATCGGTTTGGTACATTATGGGTGCATTTTTCTGGATGCCATTAGTTTATTTAGTTGGTAATAGAACTTTCGTTGCTATGAATGGTTTGAATGATGGTATTTTGAACTGGTTCTACGGTCACAATATTTTAGGTTTATGGTTCACTGTACTTGGTGTCGGTATCGCTTACTATATGTTACCGAAGATGAGTGGTAAACCAGTTTGGTCTCACAGTCTTTCTATGATTGGTTTCTGGACTATTGCGTTTTTCTATGCTCCTACTGGTACTCACCATTTGCTGCAGTCGCCAGTACCTGAGTGGGCTAAAGCGCTTGCGGTTATATTCTCTGCTGCATTAGTTATACCGGTAATTACCGTACTTACTAACTTCTACATGACGATGAAAGGTTCGTGGTGGATGATCACTACTAATATGCCTTTGAGATTCGTGATGACCGGAGGTTTGTTTTATCTTTTCACTTGTTTACAAGGACCTTTCCAAGCTACAAGAGGTGTTAATTGGTACATCCACTTTACTCAGTGGGTTGTAGGACATGCTCATGCTGCGCTTTTGGGTACTTTTACTTTCTTTGTAATTGGTTCTATCTATTACGGATTACAAAGACTTACAGGCAGACAAATTTATAGCGTGCGTTTAGTGAAGTGGCATTATTGGTTGCTCTTTATTGGTTTCTCAATTTTCTATCTAGTACTAACTGTTGCTGGCTTACAGCAATCTGCTGGTTGGGCACTTGGTTATCCAGTTGCGCAATGGTCTTTAGTATTGCCTCCAATGTGGTTCTCAAGAGCGATTGGTGGTCTGATGATGTTTGCAAGCAGCTGCTTATTTGCTTATAACATTTATAAAACTATGAATGATAAGTCAGTGTCAACAGAAGCTGAACTGAACTTAGCTGTGCCAGTGGGAGATAAGGCTGTTTAAAGGATTTCAATATGGGAAGCGATGAGAATAATAATAAAATAGGTGCAAAGGGCTATGTATTGCCAGCAATAGTAGTAGCTTTTTCATTTATTACAATTTATACAGTTGTTGTGTTGATACCAGACATGACTATGATTAAGAGTCAGCCGTCTAAATATGCCATGGAGTATGTTGAGAAAGATGCTGATGGCAAAATAATTTTAACTAAAAAAGGCAAGCCTAAATTAAATGCTGCTGGCCGTGGTAGAGCTGTTTATGTAAGAGAAGGTTGTTTTTATTGCCACTCACAGTTCGTAAGACCACAAGATAGAGATTTCGGATCTAGAGTACATTCTGGAGATTACGTAAATGAAACTCCTAACGTTTTAGGTACATCTAGAACTGGTCCTGATTTAAGTAATGAAGGTGGAAAGATGCCTGATGCTTGGCATATAGGTCACTTAGATAATCCTAGAGCTTATACTCCAGGTTCAATCATGCCTTCATTTAGTTTCTTAGATAGAGAAGATAAATCAGATCTAGTTGCTTACTTGCAATCTTTGGGACGTAAACGTTTAGAAGATCCTGCTAATAGAGGCGTTTATGAAGCTTACTATCCAGAAGCTGATACAGCGTTCTGGGTTGCTTCAGAGCATCACAAACCAAATGTAGACAGTGCAACTGCTGCAAATGGTGGAGCTGGAATATTCAGACAAAACTGTGCGGTATGTCACGGTACTAATGGTTTAGGTAATGGTCCAAATGCTTTAGCGATGAATAAGAAGCCAGCAAACTTCTCTAGACCTTTCTTTAAGACTTACTCTGATAAGACTTGGTACTATAAAGTTGCTGAAGGTGTTCCAGGTACACGTATGCCGCGCTGGAAGCTGGTTCTCAAGCCAGAGCAGATGTGGTATTTAGTTGCGTATTTGAAAACTTTACCTCAAGATACAGATATTATTGAACCGTATCAAACTATAGAAGATCAAGATTGGGAAACTCAATCTGTTCTTCCGGTTAGAACCGTTGAAAGACAAAAAGCAATTGGTGTCGCTAAGCTGAATGGTACTTACACACCTAATCCAGGCGGACCTACAGGTACCGAATTAAATGGAGGAGCTCCTGGTGGACACTAATTGGGCATTCGTTATCCAAGAATGGATATTAAAAGTGTTTTACAAGGAAGGCATTGCAGTATTCGCTGTGTTCTGTATTATGACTTTTACGATGGCTTCAATGCTTGCATATTGGGCGATGCGTACTGGTCAATTTAAAGATATAGAATCAGTGAAATATGAGATTTAACGAGAGGGACTAATTTAATGGCTGAAGAAATAAAAATAAATAAAGCAGAACTTAAAATGGACGAGATGTCACCGATATCTCCAGACCTTGCCAAAGCTCTTGTCACGCCGGCTGCAGAATATAAGGTGAGTCACAATACACCACCTCTATTTTTAGTAGTACTTTATGTCTTTGTGATAGTTTGGTGTGCAATTAGTTGGATACCGTTTTATGGATATTAATATAGAGATGAAAAAAAACATGAGTCAAAAATCAAAATTGAGCATTTTAATACTAGTTGCAGTATTGATCACTAATCCTGTTTATGCTGCTACTCAAACTGGTCTATCTTCAACTTTAATCACTGAATGGCATTCATCTGTAGATCGTAAGGCTTGTCCTGACTTTCGTTATCCTGCTAACAAACCTTCAACTGTGGCAGGGGAGCCTGTTTATAAAGCTAACTGCGCAAGTTGCCATGGTGAAACTCCTATTAAGAGCGTTGAAGCTGTAGCTTTAATGCGTAAAACCAGCCCAGAGAAACAGTTTGAAACTGTATGTGGTGGCAAACATAATTTTGCTAAGACTCTCACTGTTGATGAAAGATGGAATGCACTTCAATATATGAGAACGCAAATCCTCGGCTACTTCCCAGTTGGTTCTGAGCAAGCAGCTAAGATGGATGCGATTTTCGGTGGTAACTGTGCTATCTGTCACGGTACTAGAGGTCAAGGCGATGGTAACTTACATAAAATGCTTTTACCTGAGCCTGCTAACTTCACTATGTTTAAGAGACTTTATACAAGATCTGATGAAAGACTGTTCAATGAGATATCTTATGGTATACCTTGGACAGGCATGCCAGCTTGGAAAGATAGACATGACTTTGATAAGCAACAGGATTTCACTCCTGAATTAATTTGGGATTTAGTGAATTATGTTAGAGGTTTTGGATACGTTCAAGAAATAAATCGTCTAGATGTAGGACGCGAAAAACTTATGGAGTATAAGAAATCAGTGGGAGAAATTAAGTAGATGAATTTCGAGAGAAGAGATTTTATTAAAGCGTTGCTTGCAATACCGGTAATCGGTGGCATCACTAGTTTGCTGTTATCTCCATTTGTTAGATACCTCAAACCTAGTTCTGGACCGCTTGCTACGGCAGAAGTGTTTAAGAGACCAGATAAACCCGCACCAGTACAAGAAGTTAAATTTACTCTTGGTGATTTTCCTGATAACTGGTCATTTAAGTATTTTATGTTTCAGGAAACTAACCGTGAATATACTTCAGTTGGTGAACAGATTAAGACTATACCTGGAGCGGTAGTAAGAACTCCTAGTACTGATGGTAAGCCTGATTTCGTCGTCTTTAGTAGAGTTTGTCCGCATTTGGGATGCGTATTTAATTTCGTCCCGGTGGAAGAAGAGGTAGCTAAGGGCTACAACTATACTCCTAAATCTGGACAAAAAGTTTTTGCTTGTCCTTGTCACCTTTCAGTTTATGATCCGATGCAAGTTGATTCCAAAGGAAGAGGAAAGGTAGTTTCTGGTCCAGCACCAAGATCTCCATTTAAGTTCAACTTTCAACTTAGTGGCGATGAAATCGTAATTAGTAGCTTAGAGTCAGGAGGTATTTCTTAATGACTTTGCCTTCAATTAATGTAGAAACTGCTCAGAAAGCGGTAACTGATCGTCTCAAGAATATAGATTTCTTTGATGAGACTTTCGTTGATAAACAAAAACAAAACGTTTGGTACAAACTTGGACCATTACAATGGTTAACTTGGATAGTGACTATTGTTACTGGCGCGCTTTTGGTAATGTTCTATATCCCAACTGCTGAGCAAGCTTACGACAGTATCATGGTTATCCAAGAGCATATACCTTTTGGATGGCTTATTAGAGGTATGCATAAGTATGGTGCTGATGCTTTCATTGTCATTTGTACTTTGAAAATGTACCGTATGTTTATTTGTGCAGACTATAAAGGCAATCGTGAATTGAATTTGTGGATTTGTTTCTTTTTAATGTTGCTTGGATTTTATTCTGGTCTTTCTGGTTATTTATTGATCTGGAACCAACGTGCATTCTGGGCTACTAAAGTATTTGCTACTTTCCCTGGTTATATGGATCAGTTTGGTCTTAATTTAGCTTTCCTTGGAGAAGGAGTTGTAAATCAATTGCTTGCATGGGGAGTACCAACTTCTCTTCCTGGTAAATCAGTAGCTGATGGAGCTGGAGTACTTTGGGATATGAAGCTTTTAAATAAATATGTAAACTTGAACTTAGGAATGGTCACTCAGCAAATCCTGCTTGGCGGTAGCGCTATTGGACAAGCTACTATAACTAGATTCTATTCAATGCATATGGCACTTTCTACTATTGGTTTAATGGTAACTGAATTATATTTCTATAGCAATAAAAAGAAACGTTTCAATCTTCCTTGGAGAGAGGGTTTCATAGTTATAGGTATGGTTGCTGCAGCTGCGCTTATATTCCCTGCGGAATACGGTGCAAGAGCTAACCCTTCAGTAACACCTTTACCTATTCTTTCCGACTGGTACTTCCTTGCTCTGTATCAAATGTATAAGTATATAGAACCAGTTCTTGCTACTTTCGTAACTATGCTTATCCCGGCTACGGTGCTTTTGATCCCATTCTTTGACAGAAGCAAGGAGATTAAGATTACTAAGCGTCCATTAATACTTGCTCTTACTATTATGGGTGCGCTTAATACGATAGCTTTTTCAGTATTGATTATTCTTAACATCGCTAATATTAATACTGACCCACCATATTGGATCTTTGGCTCTACTATGATTGTGGCTATTGGTATTTATTTCTCTCAATTACAATATGCAGGGATTAACAGATGGAGATTACTTGCTCTGTATACGTTCTTTATGTTCTTGTATCTAGCTAGAGTGCATACGGTTCCATATTTTGGTTTACCTTTAGAGCCTCTATTAAAAGGTACTTTCTTTGCTGATTGTCCTTGGGGACGTAAGTGGATATTCTACGGAGGATTCTTCTTGTTACATATTCTTGTGTATCTATGGGAAACCAAGAATGCTAAGAAGGAGGCAGTAAATGCTTAATAAGATATCTTATGGCTTAGCATTTTTTATTGCTACATACTCTATTACGGAGTTCTTCACTGGCTATCACTATTTTAAAGAGGGTAATGTTGCTCAAGGGTACCTAATGAATAGCTTATGGTTGCTGGCTTTTATCGGAGCTATGGCTTATTTGGCATATAAAATTTATAGCGAAGAGAAAGATAGAAACAATTTAAATATGAACTTTATGCCTTTTGAATTTATATATAAAAAACTAAAAGGGGTGCAGTCGTGAAGGATAAACCTTGTAATAACACTGTAATAACTATACAAATCTTATTGGCTTTGGCTAACTTAGCTATATTTGGTGCTGCGTTCATGGTAATGAACTATTTTGAATTGATGGGGGCTGATCCTGTGTATTTTGATGAAGGTACCATCAACAATATCAAGTATATTAATAACGTTTTAGGTTTAGTCGGTATGCATGTTGATCCGACAGTACAACATAAAGTATCCACTGTGCATTATGCAGTGTGCTTAGGGATTGCGTTTGCGATAAGTGGCGTGACCATAATGTTTGCTAATAGAAGATCTAATGAGATATATGAAGTTACGGAGGCAAAACAGTAAATGTTTAGCAAAATAGTCAGAGCCGGTCAGATAGTATTTCTTAAAATAGAGGATGCCCTCAATAAGATTTTCTCTTCTGAGCAAAACGTTCTTTATTACCACGGCGCGATGCCTAACTTTTTCATGTGGATTCTGTTTCTATCAGGTCTACTATTATTCGTTTACTACATGCCAACTCTTGAAGGTGCATACCAATCAGTAGAATACATTACTAAGAAGGTGCCTTTCGGAGATATGATCCGTGGTGTTCATAGATATGCAGCAGATGCAATGGTGATTACCGTATTGCTTCACGCTCTAAGAGTCTATTTCACAGATCGTTATAGAGAGTATAGAATCATTGCTTGGTACTCTGGAATCGCTCTAATATTTATGATGTCTATCATCGGTATTACTGGCTATGTGCTAGTTTGGGATGAAAGATCTTTCCAGATTGTTACTAAGATTAGTGAGTTTCTTGGTGCATTTCCTTTCTTTGGACCTGGCTGGTCGCATGCTTTTATTAATGATGATGTAATTTCCAATTACACCATGAGCATGTCCTTCTTTATACATACTGGTACTTCGTTTACTTTACTAGTTATGCTTTGGATACACTATATGCGTATCTCTAGACCAGTAGTTAACGTTACTTGGGCTTTAGGTTGCTTACTTGGTGGTATTGTTCTCGTTTTCGCTGGGCTCTATCCAGCAACTTCTGGACCTGAAGCTGTTTTAACTCAAGTACCTAAGTATTTTGATATGGATTGGTTCTATCTATGGGTATTCCCTGTGATGAATAACTTGGGAGCGATTGGAACTTGGGCTTTCTTGATAGTGCTTACATTGTTTGTAATATTTCTACCGAACTTCGTTGCGAAGCGTGATGATGAGCCTGCGACAGTTAATAAAGACAAGTGTGTCGGTTGCAAACTTTGTTCAGTAGACTGCCCATACGAAGCTATTTACATGGCTCCGAGAACTGATGGCAGTAAATTTAAAGAGATTGCAGTGGTTATTGATGCGCGTTGTGCTGAATGTGGCCTTTGTGTAGGTGCTTGTAACTTTGATGCTATTGAGTTGCCAGCGGTACATTCGCATAAAGTAATGGACGAAATTCGCGTTACATTGGAGGCGGTATAATGTCAGAAAATCCTAAAGTAGTAGTAATCGCCTGTGAGCGTAGTGTTAATTTGGAGAAAGAAATTGACCCTAAGAATAAACTCAATGGAGTGGACAATGCTTACGTAGTAAGAGTTCCTTGCTCTGGGATAATTCAACCTAGAATGATTGAATCTGCGTTTAACAATGGTGCACAAGGTGTTATAGCAATGGGCTGCCAAATTGGTGATTGTCATTTCCGTGAAGGCAACAAGTTCTGTCGTGAGAGATTACTAGGTTTAAGACCACCACTAATCAAAAAGACAGTACCTAAAAACAGACTTAAAGGTTTGTGGATGTCTGAAGTTCAAGTAGAAACTTTTAAAGATAGAGTAAGAGAGTTTCAAGGTGAAGTAGTTGAAGAGCTCAAGAAAGAAGGAGCTAAAGTATAATGGCAGCTAAAGAAAAGAATGACGTAGATATTCTATTCGACAACATCGTCTTCTACGTGATCATATTCCTTTGTATTCTATTAATATCGAGCTTTGGATTGATTGCTGAAGCTTAGTGGACTTGTCCACTAATTGCCTATAGATGCGTCACGCTCTAGATTAAGCTATAATCTTTTGCGATGTCTTCTACTAAAGCTGCAATTAAAAACGACTTGATCCTCAAAGCCTTACGCTGTGAGCCGACTAATAGACCACCAGTGTGGATGATGCGTCAGGCTGGCAGGTATCTTCCTGAGTATATGAAGATACGCTCGCAAATGAGCTTTCTTGAACTTTGTAAGAATCCACAGAGAGCAGCAGAAGTAAGTATTCAACCTTACGAGATTCTTGGCGTGGATGCCATCATTATGTTCTCGGATATCTTAGTGCCACTTGAGCCGATGGGATCAGCTGTAAGTTTTGATTCTGGTAGTCCAGAGTTCAGGTCACCGGTAAGAACTAAGAGTGATGTGGCGCAATTGAAGAGTCTTTCATCGACGGAGCTAGAACAAAGTTGCAGTTTCGTTTATGAAACTATTACAGAAATTAAATCACGTGTTAATAATGAAGTGCCAGTTTTAGGTTTTGCTGGAGCACCTTGGACGCTTGCAAGTTACATGATTGAAGGTGGCGGCTCTAAGGAGTTTGCACAGATTAAAAAATTCATGTATCAAGAGCCGCAATCTATGCACGATATGCTTGAAAAGCTCTCAGAGACTATATCTAACTACTTGATTAATAAATTGAAATACGGAGCAGATGCTTTGCAGCTGTTTGATACCTGGGCTAGTGCTTTATCGCAAGATGATTATAAGAATTTTGCTTTGCCTTACCAACAAAAAATCATTTCTAATATTCGTGCTAAATATCCAGAAACAAGCATCACTCTCTATGTGAATGGCGTGGCGAATGTTTTGGATTACATGATAGAAAGTGGTGCTAATTGTTTGAGTATAGATTGGCGCGCTAATCTTGCGGATATTCGCGAGTATGTTTCAGGGCGCAAGCTTGCCATTCAAGGAAATTTAGATCCATGCGCTTTGCTTGGCACCAAAGAGCAAGTTGTAGATACTACTAAGCGTATGCTGGATGCTGCGGGTTCTGAACCTGGTTATATAGCCAACCTTGGGCATGGGATTATACCAAGTGTGCCAGTGGAGAATGCTAGAGCCTTTATTGAGACGGTGAAGTCATATTCTTGATTGTGTTAAAATAACAATATGGTCGCTCTTCTCCATGACCGTCAGCGGTTACAAGAATTAATTGAAAAATACGGTCATGCGGTGCCGCGTTACACAAGCTATCCGACTGCACCTGAATGGAAACATGAATATTCTCAGGATGCTTTTGAGAAAGCAATAGAAAGATCAAACCAAACTAAACAAGACTATTCCTTATACCTGCATATTCCTTTCTGTGAATCGCAATGTTATTACTGTGGATGTAATGTAGTGATTAGTCCAGAGCATGGTATTGAAAAACAATACATAGAACAATTAAAAAAAGAATTAGCATTCTATGGCGAGCGCATAGATTCCTCTCGTAGAGTGGCTCAGATGGCTTGGGGTGGAGGAACTCCGACTTTCTTGACGCCAGAGCAAATCATTGATCTTTATACCCATATAAAAAAATATTTTAATTTGTATTCGCCTGGACAAGAGTCAATGTCTGAACTTGCAAAAGCAGGTAAAGAATTAATCAGTGCACGCGAAGGGCAGGATTGTTATGACGCTGAGCACGAATACTCTATCGAGATAGACCCAAGAGTCACTACTAAAGACCATTTACAGGCACTTTATGAGTGTGGTTTTAATCGTTTGAGCATGGGAATTCAGGATTTTAATCCACAGACTCAAGAAACTATTAATCGCTTACAGAGTTTTGAGTTAGTGATTAATATAGTTGAGCAAGCTCGTACAATAGGATTCAAGAGTATTAATTTTGATTTGATTTATGGTTTGCCGCATCAAACCTTAGAAACTTTTACAGATACCATTTATAAAGTTAAACAAATTAATCCTGAGCGTATCGCATTGTTTAATTACGCACACATTCCAGCAGTATTTCCTTTTCAGAGAAAATATATCGATGAAACTACTATGCCTAATCAAGAAGTGAAGCTTGATATTTTTGCTAAAGCGGTAGAAGAGTTTACTAATTTTGGTTATGAATTTATTGGCTTGGATCATTTTGCTAAACCTTCCGATGGGCTTGCGATAGCTCAGCGCAATCGTAGTCTTTATCGCAATTTCCAAGGTTATACTACTTATGCCGGTTGTGATTTATTTGGTTTTGGTATCACCGCAATCAGTGATGTACAAGGTGCTTATAAACAGAACTCTAAGAAGATGAATGACTATTACACTAATTTATTCTCTGCTGATAAATTTATGCTCTGCTCGACTGAAGATAGAGAAAGACGCGAAGTGATTAAGCAGCTCATGTGCAACAACTATGCTGTTATTGATCTGAAAAAATACTCTACTGAATTTGAGATGATGCAAGAATTTATTAGCGATAAACTTATTAACTGGGCTTACCCTGATTTAACTAATCCTGATCTTATTGCTTTAGAACTAACTGAGTTAGGACGTTATTTCGTCAGAAATATTGCTTCAGTTTTTGATACTTATATTAGGTCAAACAGTGCGCATAAGCTGTTCTCCAAGAGTCTTTGAGATTGCTTCGCCTCGCTACGCTTGTCTCGCAATGACGTGTTTGCCTGGATCTTACCTTGAAACACCCATGGACATTTACCCAATTTTATTGCATAATTAGTAAAGCAAATTTTCTATGGTAGATGTCGGCGGTTCAGCAGCAATAAGTCCTAAGGTCGCAAGCTCAGTTAGCTCTGCACCTAGTACCGGACCTGCTAATAATAGTCCTGCAACCCAATCTCAAGCTAATCAAGTTTTCAGTTTAAGCGCAAGAATACTTGCGGCGCGTGAACCTGATAGTCCTGTTCAAGCTACCAGTCGTCAGATAGACCCAGCTTTGCTTGCGCGCATTGCGCTTGAAGAAGAATTGAAGCGTCAAGGCGGTGGTGGTGGTGGTGGACCTAAGTTCACTAGCCCAACTTTATTTGTGCTTTATAGTATGCGTTTGATCAATGATGCTATGCGTGAAGCTTACGAAGCTTTGCAGAAAGCTTTGGATCAAGCGGGTCAGAATATTACTGCGCCTTTCACCAACACTATAGCTGCAGTACAAGAATCAATGAATAATTTTATCGCCAATCCTTTGTTTACGAATCTTGGTACTGCTATTAATCAAAGCTTCGCACAGATTGCTAAAGCGCTGAATGATCCAGCCGTGATGGCTAATAAATTAGTAAATAATTTTGCTCAATTTGGTTCAGTGGTAGCTAGTGCTATTGCCAATGGTTTGAAACGTTTATTTTATGGTAAAGATGAAGATCGCTTAGAGACTGACAATAATATCTATGAAGGTGAGGACGGTATAATGAACCGGATTCTAGGAATGTTTATTAATATCAATAATCAAGGTAATGAATCGAATGCTAAAAATATCAAGTCACATATTGATAACCTTGCAAAGCAAGTTACCAAGTGGGTTACAAGCTTAAATCATCCGTTTCAAGAGTTTGCAAAACGCTGGTTTAATTAAACCATATTAAAAAGTTCTAAGCTAACTGTTTTTCGATAGTTAGCATACCCTCACCACTATCTACACGTTTGATAGAAGCACCAACTGCTTTGAATTTATCTTCTAACCTATCGTAACCGCGGTCTAAGTGTCTGAGTCCTCTCACTTCACTTTTGCCCTTAGCACATAATGCTGCTACTACTAATGCGGCAGTACTTCTTAAATCTTTACCTTCAACAGCGGTCGCTGTAAGCTTTTCAACGCCTTTAACTACGCCTACTTTGCCATTGATTTCTACTTTAGCTCCCATACGCTTAAGTTCTTCAAAATGTTGATAACGTGAATCGTAAATATTTTCTACAACTACACTTGTGCCTTCGCAGATACTAAGCAATGTAGAGAATATTGGTTGAATGTCAGTAGAGAAACCTGGATACCAAACAGTAGTGATATCAGTTGCTACTGGTTTGTCATTTTTGAGTACAGCTTTGATATTAACTAATTCTCTATCGTCTATAAATTTACCAGTGTGATGGATGTTTACTGAGCAACCAGTGTCTTCAAGTTTGCTCAACAACGATTGTAAATCTTCTTCAATTACAGATTTCACTAGAAGATTACCGCGAGTCATAATGCCCGCGATTAAAAATGTTGCAGCTTCTATTCTGTCAGGGATAGAAGTGTGCTCTACTGAATGCAAGTCACTAGATTTTTTACCAGTGATATGAATATTGCTTGAGCCTGCTCCTGTGATCTGGCAACCCATCTTATTAAGGAAGTTTGCTAAGTCTAATATTTCAGGATCTTGAGCAGCATTCTCTATAATCGTCTCTCCTTCTGCCATTGTCGCAGCGATCATAATGTTTTCAGTTGCACCATTACTAGGTAAGTCTAAATAAATTTTTGTACCAACAAGGCGTTCAGCTTTAGCTACTACGTAACCTTGCTCTTCAGTGATCTCTGCACCTAAAGCTCTTAGTCCTTTGATATGCAAATCAACTTTACGTGAACCGATATTGCACCCACCAGGAAGTGCAACTCTAGCTTCTTTCATTCTGCCTACTAGTGCACCTAAACATTGAAAACTCGCTCTAAGCTTGCTTGCTAAACTCAAGGGTACATATGAGCTAGAAAGATCTTTACAATTGATAGTGATAGTATCGTTATTTAATTCAGCCTCACCACCTAAAAGTTTGATGATTTCTATCATGTACTGAATATCCGATAAGTCTGGAACGTTGTGAATGGTAGTAATGCCATTCGCTAATAACATAGAAGCTGCGATTTGTTTAAGCGCCGAGTTCTTGGCTCCCGATACTTCTATTTCTCCATTTAATGGCTTGCCGCCTTCTATAACTAATTTTGAATCTGAATCTAACACCCTGAGCACCTTCGCCTATTTAAATACTATATACAGTATCTATGAAATAGACGCACTTATATTACCATTGTTCCACAAAATCGGCAATTTTACTAGATTACCAGAGATTTATCAGCCTATTATTAATATTTTTTTCTAAAAGACTGTTGGCCTAAGCTTTAATCAGTTGGCTGTAGAGTGGATGCTTTTGCGTAAGCTTCGCAACGACAGTCTCTGTACGGCTCTTAGTCTCTTGGTCAAGCTCCTGACCGTTCTTAGCCAATGACTTTAAAACATCACTAATGATAGTAGCGATGTCTCTACAATCCGCTTCCTGAAAACCCCTACTGGTAATTGCAGCAGTTCCGATGCGGATACCGCTAGTAACAAACGGGCTTTCTGGATCATTAGGCACACCATTCTTATTGACGGTGATGCGCAACCCATCAAGTACATTAGCTGCATCTTTACCCGTGATCTTAAGTTTTCTTAGGTCTAAGAGTAGCAGGTGATTGTCGCTACCGCCAGAAACCATGTCGATATTATTAGCAGTAAAAGTCTCTGCCATAGCTTGAATGTTCTTCAATACTTGTTGTTGGTAAGTTTTGAAACTTGGTTCTAGGGCTTCTTTGAAGCAAACTGCTTTAGCCGCGATAATATGCATCAAAGGTCCACCTTGAGAACCCGGGAATATTGCAGAGTTTATAGCTTTAGTGTATTCATCGTTATTCCAAAGTATGATACCGCCACGAGGTCCGCGAAGAGTTTTGTGAGTAGTGCTGGTAACTATATCAGCATAAGGTAGTGGATTAGGATGCAGACCTGCTGCCACCAAACCTGCTATATGAGCCATATCTACCATCAGCTTAGCTCCACACTCATCAGCGATAGCTCTAAACTTATCGAAGTGTATAGTGCGTGGATACGCAGAGGCGCCAGCAATGATGAGCTTTGGTTTCTCTGTGTTAGCTTGCTTTCTCAATGCATCGTAATCGATATAACCGTTTGCATCTACACCATAGCTTATAGGGTTAAACCATTTGCCAGAGATGTTTACTGGAGAACCGTGAGTTAAGTGTCCACCCTCTTTAAGGCTCATCCCTAAGAATTTATCTCCTGGGTTCAGTAGAGCAATAAAAGCTGCAGTGTTAGCGTTTGCTCCGGAGTGTGCTTGTACATTAGCAAAGTTGGCACCAAATACTTGTTTGAGTCTCTCAATTGCAAACGTCTCTATTTCATCATGAAATTCGCAACCATTATAGTAACGTTTGCCCGGGTAACCTTCAGCGTACTTATTAGTTAGGCAAGAACCACTGGCTTGCATTACCGCTTGACTGGTGAAATTTTCGCTAGCTATTAATTCTATATTACGACTTTGTCTGTCCAGCTCTTTATCTATGAGTTTTGCAATCTCTGGATCTGCTTGGGTTAAGGACTGATTAATATTGGACATGGCTAAGATTTTATCAGATTTTATCCTGATTATCGTCTATTTGGTCTAGTTATTGCCAACTCCATACTACGCATAAGGTAAGTACTATGGCGCATGCAGATGTTTTTCAGAGAATTTCTAGAAGAGACTTAGAGAATGAAGAGACCCGTTTTATTCCAAACAGAGATACTAAGAAGGAGTCCGAGGTGAACAGCAAAGCAATAGAAACCATCAAATTATTAGGTAAGCAAATACTAGAGATCAGAGAAATTATTGAGCAACAAACTAAGACCATCAAATCCTTACAAGGAGAAGTTGTATCTTTGAAACAAAGATGCGTTGACACTGAGGGTAATTTGAAATTGGCTATCATTGATCAGCATGATGTTTCGAAACAGTTGCGTGCATTGAAATCATCTTTGGCGAATCAAGAGTATGTAGATTCAAGAATTGCCGCAAGAGAAGCTTATGCTTCTGTTCCAAGGCAGATTCAACAAACTACAATTCAACAACCTATCATTGAACCTGCACCAAGAGCTGCTATACAGCAACCTAGGGTTGAAGCTAAACCAAGAGCAAGAGTTGAAGAAAGCTCTGCTGGTGAAATGAACGAAGCATATCAACAAATAACTGTTGCTATCAATCAAGCCCGCACTCAGCTTGGTTTAGAGCCGCATAATGATCTAGTAGGCACTATTCAAAAGCAAAGACAAGCAAAGCCAAATAATGAAGTGGCTAAATCAATGCAAGCAGAAAATGCTGCTAAGGATTTTATATTCGGCAGATTGCCTAAAATGCTTAATATCAACTTGAGCTAATTTATTAAAACTCTTCATCGTCTTCAAAGTCACCACCCTCTGAATAAGGATCATCAAAAGGATCTAATTCCATCTGCTGTTTTAGTTGCTGGAATTCTTGCTGCTGTTTGTTTATATCTGCATCAGTGGGAGTGGTAGATCTGCCTACGTCCGGGTTCTGTGCTGGGTTATAGAAGTTATGATTGCTTTGCGGAACAGGGGCTGTAGCTTGAGGGATAGGGACTATCGGTGCAATAGGTGCATAAAGTCTGTCATCGATTCTTATGCTTTTGGTTTTAGTGCCTTGAGCCCCAGGCATAAATATTTCTAAATATTGTGCATCAGCTTTGATCTTAGGATCAAACACTTCTAATTGATTGAAGTAAAAAGTTTTATTGATGATATGTTTGTTGTCATAGATCCTGTCGTAAGCCAGTGTCGGATTGTATTCTATGGCTATGCTTTCCATGTTTTGATTTAATACTTGATCGATTTTAAAAGGCTTGATTCGATTTATAGTTTTATTCTTGCCGCTTTCTCTAACCCAGGTAATAAGCTCTATGGGGTTCTCGGTTACTTCATCATAGAGAGTAGTGATGGTAATAAAAGCTTGATCAGGCGGAATGCGAATAGCTATTCTCAGGTCTAAAACTACAGGACTGTTAGCATCTTGGCTATTACTATACTGTTCTGAGATCATGATCTCAGGATTGGGTCTGGCAGCTTGAATTACAGCTTTTTTCTTTTGAAAGAATTTAAAAAATGCTTGAGCTGGGGTTGGGCTTAAGCTTAAAGCTAAGGTTATTAAGATTAGAACTCTTTGCTGCAAATGAGTAAGTGATCTCATGTGAATAATCATAGCTGCTTTTAAGGGGACTCTATTAAGGATTCACTGAAAAATGCGTTATTCTCTCCCTTGCGGAACACGCGCTCCGCGCGGTTCCGACCTTTTTTCATGGACCCGACTAGAAAAACTTCGTTTTTCAGCGGGTCCTTAAGGACTAATTAAGGGATTAACGTTTTTTAATAATAACTAGTGTATATAACTTAAAGTTTATAGCTACCTAAGCCGATTTACCTAGAGAGAGAGTTCTAGGAGCAGCTTAGTGTCATCTAAATATGGGATATTTTTGCCTCTTGCCTTGTTGAGCTTGGCTTTACTTTTGCCACTTGTTGTAGAAGCTAAGGAAGTACGTTTAAAGAGAATGAGCTCTGGAGACCTGACCAAGCCTGGTTTAAAGCGAGTCTACGATAAGAAAGTTAAACGTATTAGATATTTTAAAGATCAAGTGATAGTGAAGTTCAAGCCAGGTACTAAAGTTCCTGCAATGAAAAAATATATGTTAGTGAATAAGCTTTCACCTGTCGCTAAGCTTGGTAAGCGTGCTTATTCTTGTCGCTTGATTACTGATGATGATGATAGCGTTGATAAATTGATCAGCACTAAAGGTGTGCCAGAAGGTGATGATGAAATTACTGGCGATACTGTCGAGGATGTCGATATCGATGAATATCGCGAACTGAAAATCGACGCTAAAAATGCTGTTCGCATAAAAAAAGTTAAAAGTAAAAATACTAATAATTTAATGAGTCTAGAATGGCATTTGCATAATGATGGACAAAACGGAGTTAAGCCTGGTGCAGATGTTAATGCACAAGAAGCATGGAGTCTCTCTCGGGGTGCTGGTGTGAAGGTCGCAGTGATTGATACAGGGTTTGATCTCGCTCATCCTGATATTAATTATGATGGGCAAGGTTATGATGCTGTACAAAATAAGGAAGGTGCAAGTGCTCCAATTAAATCAAAGGAGAATCACGGAACTGCTGTTGCGGGGATAATTGCTGCTAAAGATGATGGGATTGGTGTGGTAGGAGTCGCTCCTGAAGCGACAATCATACCTATTAGGCTAATTCCTGATGACGGATATGTTTCTGTATCTAATATAGTTTTGGCTCATCGCAAAGCGGTAGAGCTTGGTGCGCAAATCATCAATAACAGTTGGGGTAGCTATGATCCATCGGCTGGTGATCAAGTTATAGAGCTGTCTCAAGTGGAGAAAGATTTGTATCAAGAGCTTTATGAAGAGTCAAACAACGGTAAGGGGATTCTTGTCGTGTTCGCTTCTGGCAATTCCGGTGCTAGTACATTAAACAATGCTCCGGAAGCCAGAGAGCCGACTACAATGGCAGTAGGTGCTACTGATAGTTCTGATATGAGATCTAGTTATAGCAATTACGGTCCAGAACTGGATTTGGTGGCTCCTGGTGGTGGCGGAGCTAATGGTGTGCTTACCACAGATAGAACTGATGTGAAAATTAAAAACGGTAACAAGTCTAAGTTGATGATACTTGGTTATGCAGAAGGAGATACAAGTACTAATTTTAAAGGTACCAGTGCAGCTGCTCCAGTTGTCTCTGGTGTAGCGGCTTTGGTGCTATCTGCTAATCCAAATCTTAGTGCTAAACAATTGAGAAGTATTTTAAATCTATCTGCAGAGAAATTAGCTGGTTATCAATTCGCTGACAATGGTAAGAATTCAGAATTGGGTTACGGCAGAATTGATGCTAAGGCTGCTGTTGGGATGGCAATGGGGAATTAGGTTTTAGTACCTGTTGAACAAAGTAAAGTTTTGAGTTTTTCTATAGCTTCAGCAATTTTCTCTGGATCTTTACCACCAGCTTGAGCGAAGTTTGGTCTGCCACCGCCGCCGCCGCCGCAAATCTGTGCGGCTGTTTTTACTGCGTTGGATGCATTGTAAATTGAACTTGGATCTTTTACTAAGTCTGCAGATGCTGCAGCGATAAACGTAGCTTTATCTCCACTTGCGCTAGCTAAAAATACAAATCCTTTAGTACCACTTGCTTCTATCTTAGACAATAAAGCTTCAACTAAAGTTTTTACTATCTCGGCATCTAGACCATCTGGGAAATATGGTTCTAAATTAACTATAAGTATTTTAGCTTGAGAACTTGTTTCAGCTTTGCTTAGTAACTCATCTGCTTTAGCGAGTGCTTCTTTGGTTAATTCTTGTGCTTTTGCTTTGGCTTGTGCCTTAGCTTCTTCAGCGGCAGCTTTTTCTGCAGCAAGTTTTTTCTCTGTTTCTTCACGCTCGCGTATAAACTGGTCAGCAACTGTGTTTGCAAACATCTTAATACGTCTTATGCCAGCAGCTACTGAACCTTCTTGGGCTATAACAACTTTCTGGATATCTCCGATATTAGTCACGTGAGTACCACCGCATAATTCTATAGAAGCTGTTTCCTTGTCATCGGCAATAAACAATACGCGTACTTCATCATCGTATTTTTCTTCAAAGAAACTTAGTGCGCCAGCTTTCACTGCTTCATCTATTCCCATTACTTTAGTTGTAGCTGGTAATTTATGAGCAATCCATTGATTGATAATTTTTTCAACAGTTTGAATTTCTTCTTTAGTCATACCGCGATCTAAATTAAAATCGAATCTTGTATATTCGGGTCCCACTTGTGAACCCATCTGCTGTACTTGTGCGCCCAAAACCTCTCTAAGAGCGGCTTGTAGTAAATGGCAGCTAGTATGATGGTAGCGAGTTAGCTCCCTGCGTTTGCTATCTACTATGGCTTCTACAGTATCTCCTACTTCTAAACCTTCGGTGCTATCTACTTGATGCACAAATATATCTTCGATTTTCTTGACACTGCTGATCTGCACTTTTGTTACGTTCTTTGTGATGACGCCGGTATCAGTAAGTTGTCCGCCAGATTCAGCATAGAAAGGTGTTTGATCAAGTATAACCTTGTTGCCTTCTAGCGCAATAATTTTTGCTGTTGCTGATAAACTATCGTAACCAAGAAATTTAGTCTTGCCATGAGTTTTAATTATGTTGGCGATATAAGCATTGGATTCTACTGAAGTATCGAAGGCACCAGTGTTGGAAATTTGTGAATGTTTTTCTTTGGCAGTCTCATAGGCTGCTTCATCTATGCTAAATCCTTTCTCCAAGGCAATCTCACGAGTTAACTCTAGCGGGAAGCCATAAGTAGAATATAAATCGAAAACGAATTCACCAGCTAATACGTCATTGCAAGGAGCCGTAGGCGACGAAGCAATCTCACCATGTCTAATTTTATCCTCAAGTATTTTAAGTCCATTAATAATAGTTTTAGAGAATGCTTCCTCTTCTTTATGACAAACATCTTTGATGAGTTCAGCATTTTTTGCTAACTCTGGATAGGCTTGCGCGTAGTTTTTCACTACATCACCAGTATGTGCATACAGAAATGCACCAGCTTGATTACGTAATAAATATGCAAACCTTGCAGCGCGGCGAATAATCATTCTTAGTACATAGCCGCGACCTATATTGCTAGGGCGCACTCCGTCAGCTATAAGAAAACTTAAACAACGCAAGTGGTCGGTAATGATTTTTAGATATAAATCTTGTTCTGCTTTAGCACCGTATTTAATGCCGATAGCTGCAGCGACCTTGTTGAGTACATCAAATAATTCATTAGTCTCAAAACTGTTTTTCACTCCCTGTAATATAGTCGCGATGCGCTCTAGCCCAGCGCCGGTGTCGATGTTCTGTTTGGCAAGGGGAGTGAAGTTTCCCTCTTCGTCTTTGTTAAACTGCATGAATACTAAGTTCCAGATCTCGATATATCTATCGTCGTGATTCTCTATGTGCTCACCCACATCAAAATATATTTCGCTACAAGGTCCGCAGGGACCGGATTTACCGGGAGGTCCCCAGAAGTTGTCTTTGCGACTCATTTCCCAAATACGTTCTTTGCGTTTCGCTTCATCTGGGAAATCTTGCGCTAAAACTTTCATCCAAATATCGTAAGCTTCTGTGTCTCTGGCGTTTTGTTCATCACCTTTAAATACTGAGACATAAAGTTTTTCGGCTGGCATGCCCAACTCTTCTTTAACAAAGGTCCAAGCCCAGGTGATAGCTTCTTGTTTGAAATAGTCACCAAAAGAAAAATTACCTAACATCTCAAAGAAACTATGGTGTCTAGTGGTGCGCCCGATGTTCTCTAAGTCTGAATCTTTACCACCTACACGTGCGCATTTTTGGATGGTAACAGCGCGAGGCGGTTCAGGAGCTGGTTTGGTGCCCATGAATATCGGTACAAACTGCACCATGCCTGCTGAGTTTAAAAGTAATGTTGGATTGTCGGGCACTAGCGAAGCTGAGGCTATGTGTTTATGTGCTCTAGGACATTTCTTCGTGAAGAAATTTATCCAAGCATCTCTAATTTCCTGACAAGTAAAGTTTTTCATTGCTTAGCCGAAAAGTTGTTGTCCTTTGTCATCTGGTGGGTTTGCGCTTGCTTCTTTCGCTCTGAGAGCCTCTAGGCGACTACGTTCTATTGCTCTTAAGCGTTCGCGTTCCGCTCTACGTTTCTCTTGTTCTTCTTTGATTTGCGCTTTGATTTTCTCTGGCGTGCGCGAAGTTGCTAAAGCTTCAAACTGCTCAAGCGGTAACGTTTCAAACGCACCATGCTTCACTTGCTCAAGAATTCCATATACTTCTTCTTTGTCGAGAGTCTCTTTTTGTAAAAGTACTTGCGATACCGCTAGTAACTCTTCTCTGTGAGCAAGTAGGTTCTCTTTTACTTCTTCGTATAACGCTTGCACTAATACTTGTACTTCTTGATCTATTTTATTGGCATAAGCTTCGCTGTAGTTCTTAGAACTATATTCACCATCAAGGAAAGCATTGCCATGTCTTTCACCGTAAGTTATTATACCTAAACTTTGATTCATGCCAAATTTGGTGATCATTGCACGAGCTATTGCTGAACAGCGTTCCATATCATTGGATGCTCCAGTTGTAACTCTACCTCTACCAAAAATTATTTCTTCTGCGGCACGTCCGGCAAGTAAGACACGCATCTCAGTGCGTAATTGATCTTCAGATTGAGATACTTTGTATTCTTCTTCAGTAGACCAAGTTAAACCTAAAGCCATACCACGAGGAATAATAGTTACCTTGTGAAATTCATTAGTAGATTCATAATAGATACTGATTAAAGTGTGTCCAGTCTCGTGTATCGCTGTGTTCACTTGATCTTTAGGTTTGATGATCTTGCTTTTGCGTTCAGGACCTATTGCTACCTTGTCTATAGCTTCTTCTAAAAAGCGCATGTTAACTTCTTTTGCACCATCTCTTGCCGCAAGTATTGCTGCTTCGTTTATTAAATTAGCTAAGTCTGCACCACTAAATCCAGGAGTGCGCTTTGCTAATGTGTCCGTTGAAACGTCGCCAGCAAGTGGCTTTCCTCGAGTGTGTACGTTTAATATTTCTAAGCGCCCATGAAGATCTGGAGTGTCGATAGTAACTTTACGATCGAATCTTCCAGGACGTAATAAAGCTTTATCAAGTACATCAGGACGGTTGGTTGCAGCAAGTATGATGATACCGCTGTTCGGTTGGAAGCCATCCATCTCTACAAGTAGCTGGTTTAAAGTTTGTTCGCGTTCATCATTTCCGCCACCAGACATACCACTACGTTGACGACCCACTGCATCAATCTCATCAATAAAAATTATGCACGGTGCATTTTTCTTCGCTTGATCGAAGAGGTCTCTTACGCGACTTGCACCAACACCCACAAACATTTCTACGAAATCAGATCCAGAGATAGAGAAGAATGGTACTCCAGCTTCTCCTGCAACTGCTTTGGCCAAGAGGGTTTTACCGCAACCTGGTGGTCCAACTAACATTACCCCTTTAGGAATTTTGGCACCCAGCGAAGTGTACTTCTCGCTATTCTTTAAGAAATCTACAATCTCTTCTAATTCTTGTTTGCTTTCTTCTATACCAGCTACATCATCAAAACTTACATTGGTGTTGCGTGTCATTAACTTAGCGCGGCTCTTCCCGAAGGACATTGGTCCACCGCCACCAACATTGCGCAACATGAAAATAAATAACCCGAATAAAACTAATGGCACTACAAAGTTTGACACTACTCCAGCCCAAACATTATCGCCAGGTTGAGCTTTGACTTCTACTTTTACGCCACGCTCTACTAGCTTGTCAGCTAGATCAGTATTGGCTCCTAATAAATTAGCTGGAACTCGCGCGAAATATACTTCCCCTGTTTTATCTTCGATCTTGGCGATGTCGCTGCCGTTGGTTAGTTCTACTTTATAGGCTGTGCTTGCTGTACCATCACTTGGTAATACTCTCTGAATAAAATCGCTATAACTGAGGATTTTGCGCTGTTTTTCTTGCCCCATCAAACTCACCGCAAATAATGTCACAAAAAGTAAAAGTATGATTAGTGGTAGCGTTGAAGGCAGTTTTTTCATGGTCTAGCCTTACGATTTTAGCACCTTACTCTCGTCATCGCGAGGACAGGCTCCGCAATCTCACAATACTAATGAGATCGCCACGTCGTGCTTCGCACTCCTCGCGATGACGGCTGAGTAGTTACCCTAGCCCGATCAATTTAATTTAATATGCCTAGTTCAAGGTTCCTTTAAATAGGTAATTTTCCTCAAATGTGAAATAAATTTAATTCAAGAAAGCTAGATTTTTGCCGATATTAACCGTTAATAAGAGATTTTATAATTTTACCACGGGTTATCCCTAATAGACTTTCCTGTTTTAGGCCTATATCAGTAGAGTGAGATCGCTATGTAAATACGAACTCGCAACCCCACATAATAGTTACTACCCCCAAGGAGACCCCACTCATGACAACCCAACAAAACCAAACGCGCGATGCGGTAATCGCGTTGAGCCCAGTTCAGTCGACTGTTCAGATAACAAAAGAACTTAGTATGGCTGGATATAACAGAATTGATAGAGTTGACTATCAAGAAGCTCTTATCCAAGCTGTGCAAACAAGAAAACCTGCAGTGATTATTATCACTAGCGAGTTGCCTGGTCGTAGATCAATGACAGAAATGTTCAACGAGATCACTACGTCTTCACCAACTACTAAAATCATTTATATATCTAAGAACGTTCCTGAAGAATCAATTTTGGATCTTTACTTAGCAGCAAACCTTTCGGCTTGGTTGCTTAGCGAAAGAGCAGAGAGAACTTTGTCTCTTGCAATCGAAGCTGCTGAAGCTGGACAGTTATTCATAGATTTCATGATTAGTAAATCTATCCGTAACTTGATCAATGAGAAACAATCAATTCTTACTAACGCTAACTCTAACTACGGTAACCTTGAGTTGCTTACTGAGAGAGAAGCTGAAGTGCTCAAGTACTTATGTGATGGTTATAACTATAAGAAAGTTGCTCAACAACTTTTCATTTCTGAGTCAACTGTGAAAACTCACATCAACAACGTTTTCACTAAACTCAAAGTGAACGACAGAACTCAAGCGGTACTTTACGCTCTAAAACATGATCTAGAAAGCTTAATGAGAGCTACTATGAACATTTCTAGAACTATCGCTTAGTAACTTATTAGTGAAGTCTCCTATTTTCCCTAATACACCCTAAAAAAAATCCCATGCATTGCGTGGGATTTTTTTTAGATATTCGTAATAGGACAGTCAGGTTTGTGTTGCGAACAAATCTTCATAACTTGGCAATGTTTCAAAGTCAATAAATGTTACTTTTGGTTTGCTAGTTGCTGAATTATATAAACAATCTTTCAGTCTTGCGAAGCCTATATCATCAGGACGCTCTCCATGTATTTTTTCTAAGGCTAAGTTAACCAATGCCCTATCACTGTCTGAAAGCTTTTTCTCAGTTAAATTTGTATCATGAGGCACTTCTCTCGATAGTAGATAAAATGCACCTTCTCCATCGTAAATCATTCCAACAAAGTCTTGAGCTTCAAGGTGAATGTTGTTCTTATTAGAGTTAATTGTTTGCAGTACTTCCCTTGCATTTTCTGCAATTTTTATTTCCTCTTCAGGATAATTGACTCTTAGAGGACTAACTCTTTTGCAAAAAAGTTTGCTGCCATTTTTTAACGGAATTATTGTGATCTTTCCTCTGCTCTCGGCAGGTATCATTGGACCTAACCTAATTTTGGAGGCTACAAAAATTGGTGTACGTTGAGAAGGTTTTTCACTGGCGGATTCTATGTCTGCTAAGTATTGTTTAGGATTTTTTTTGAATGTATCTGGTAGTTGTTCTCTTAGCTTTGTGTCAGATAGTATGAAGAAAGGCTTAGTAGTATCTTCACCTAAGTATTTATGTATTCGATGAATTGCGGTTGTGAATGAGGTTGAATTTACTATGTAGTAATACTGCATTAATAATTTTAAGGCGTCAAGGTAGGATACAACTTGCCCATTTTCTTGTAGAGAATCAGGGAATTTTGGTAAGGGACTTGAATATGATCCAAATTCACAGTCAATAGCGGTTCTTATTAATTTATGTGTATATGGTTTTAGAGTCCTTGTTAGTAGTTGTGAATAGAATTCTCGATTATCGCTCAACTGTAATGCTATTAGATCCATTAAGTTTGTAAGAAAATATGTTTCATATTCATCTCTACTATGGCAACCCAAACATATAAAAGAGATTTGGTATTTAAGTAGTTCTGGGTCTTGATGATTGAAGGAAACAGAATCGTATATGGCATGAAACTCTTGTTCCGGTAAATCGGTTAAGAGTTTTTTTTGTTCTGCCAGCTGGCAGAGTTTTTCTGTGAGCTCATGTAGTGATAGGTGAAACTTCACTTGTTTATCCCAGGTTCTTTTACATTCAACAATGTTTGAAACGTTTAAGATTTCTTGTTTGCTACGTAGTCCCTGAGTAGAAAGAGCATGTGCGTCTCTTGAAGTCACAGGTGCTTCTGGTGTTGCCCCTCCCGGGATCTTATCTGTCTGCAAGCTAGGTGGCTCTACCGTTATTTCCGAGGTTAGACTATTAACAACCATGTACTGTAGATAATAGCATATGATTCTGTATTACCTATAAATACTGGGTTTCAGCAGACGTTCTAATCATAAATATCTGTTAATCCTAAGATATTTTGATTGAAAAGGGTGAATAATATAGGTAGTAATTATGTTTGAGAGATTTACAGAAAAAGCAATAAAAGTAATCATGCTAGCCCAAGAGGAAGCAAGAAGACTTGGTCACAACTTTGTTGGCACAGAACAAATTTTATTAGGGCTAATTGGCGAGGGAACCGGCGTTGCCGCTAAGACACTTAAGTCTATGGGCGTTAATCTTAAAGACGCAAGAGTTGAAGTGGAGAAAATTATCGGCAGAGGCTCAGGGTTTGTGGCGGTAGAGATACCGTTTACACCACGCGCTAAGCGAGTCCTAGAGCTGAGTTGGGACGAGGCTCGTCAGTTCGGACACAACTATATAGGTACGGAGCATTTATTATTAGGTTTAATTAGAGAAGGTGAAGGTGTTGCGGCACGTGTGCTTGACAATCTAGGAGTGGATTTGGCGAAGGTCAGACAACACATCATTAGATTGCTTGGGGAATCATCTACTGGTGGCGGAGCAGCGGGTGCAGCTGGCGGATCCTTACTAGGAGTAGGTTCTAGCGGTACGGCTAAGGGCGGTGCAGCAGCGCAAGCTGGTGGAAGAACTAGAACACCAACGCTTGATGAGTTTGGTACTGATTTAACTTTAGCTGCTCAAGAAGGCAGACTAGATCCCGTGATCGGTAGAATGGAAGAGATAGAAAGAGTTATTCAAATACTTGGAAGAAGAACTAAAAACAATCCAGTGCTAATTGGTGAACCGGGTGTAGGTAAGACAGCTGTCGCAGAGGGACTGGCTTTGAGGATCATCTCTAGCGATGTGCCTGATTTACTTGAGGGTAAAAAATTAGTGATGCTTGACCTTGGTCTATTAGTTGCTGGTACTAAGTATCGTGGTGAGTTTGAAGAGAGACTTAAGAAGATCATGGATGAGATCCGCACAGCAGGCAACATCATGCTGGTCATCGATGAGTTACATACTTTAATCGGAGCGGGTGCTGCAGAGGGAGCTATTGATGCCGCGAACATTCTTAAACCAGCTTTAGCGCGTGGTGAATTACAGTGTATCGGTACTACTACTCTTGATGAGTATCGTAAGCATATAGAGCGTGATGCTGCGCTTGAGCGTAGATTCCAACCGGTGATGATCAATTCTCCATCAGTAGATGAGACTATTGATATCATTCGTGGTCTAAGACAGAAGTATGAAGATCACCACAGATTGATCATCAGCGATAAAGCGATTGAAGCTGCGGCGATGCTTTCTGATAGATATATCTTTGATAGGTTTTTGCCAGATAAAGCTATTGACTTGATCGATGAAGCGGCTTCTAGAGTGCGTTTGCGCGCGAGTTCACTTCCGCCTGAAGGAAAAGAATTAGAGAATAGTTTAATTAAAATTTCTCGTCAAAAAGAAGAAGCAATTCGTAATCAAGAGTTCGAGAAGGCTTCACAATTACGTGACGAAGAAAACGAACTTAGAGATCAGATTCGTGAGATTCAAGAAGATTGGAAGAAAGAACAAGAGAAAAACAAACCTACAGTTTCTGAGGAAGAGATTGCTCATATCGTGGCGAGTTGGACAGGTATTCCAGTTGGTGACTTGAAGCAAGGCGAGACTGAGAAGCTCAAGGATATGGAAGGTATTTTACATACTAGAGTTATTGGTCAGGATAAAGCAGTTACTGCTGTTTCCAAAGCTATTCGTAGAGCGCGTTCTGGCTTGAAGAACCCTGAGCGTCCAATCGGTTCGTTCTTGTTCTGCGGACCTACTGGTGTAGGTAAGACGGAGCTTGCAAAAGTGCTTGCTGACTATTTCTTTGGTAGTTCGGAAAATTTAGTACGTGTGGATATGTCTGAGTACATGGAAAAACACACAGTAAGTAAATTAATTGGTTCACCTCCAGGCTATGTTGGTTATGGTGATGGTGGACAACTTACTGAGGCAGTAAGACGTAAACCATATAGCGTGGTGCTTTTCGATGAGATTGAGAAGGCGCACCCTGATGTGTTTAATATCATGTTACAGATGCTTGATGATGGACATCTTACTGATAGCCGTGGTCGTAAAGTTAGTTTCAAAAACACTATCATTATTATGACTTCTAACGTTGGTGCTAACCGTATGTCGAACACTGGTGGTATCGGATTCTTCTCTGCTGGTAAAGACAAAGCAGAAGATGATGAATATAAGCGCATGAAAGATGCAGTGATGGAAGAAGTGAAACGAGGATTCAAACCGGAGTTCATTAACAGGCTTGATGATGTTGTCGTATTCAGACATCTTAATAGAGATGATATGCGTCGCATCGTTGATATCATGATTAAGGATCTTGAGCTACGTCTCAAAGAGCACGGTATGACTATTCAACTCACTGATGAAGTGAAAGATAAAGTAGCAACTGAAGGTTACCAAAAAGTATTCGGTGCTCGTCCGATGAAACGTGCTATCCAAAGGATATTGGAGGATACTATCTCTGATGAGTTAATTCATGAAAGGCTTAAAGCAGGTGATAAGATTGAAGCCTCTCTAGAGTTTGATCCTGAATTCCCTAAAGAGAAAGATTACTCTAAAGTTACTGAGACTGTTACAGATGACCAGAAGGAAACTGATGCAAGGCAAGCTTTAATGAAAGCTAAAGTAGAGTTCAAGATCATCGGACAGTATACTGTTGAAGAACAAGAAGCGTTGAAGAAATCTACTATTAAAACCAGGAAGAAAGTTTTAACACTATCTAGCACTGGTGGTGCAGCTGCTGGTAGTAAAGAGCCTGCTGGTAATAAGACGGCGTAGATTAGTTTTAATCTTATTCTTGTTATTGATGTATCTTTGTTAATGAAGAAGCTAATGCTCTTGCTTTTTTTGCTTTTCCTTTAATGCGTGGAAAATCTTTTTCGTCTATTCTTTGATTATCCATGGAAACTAATATGGTGTCAGTCCCCTCATTATTAGAAATTCTTTCTATATAAAACTCCTTAATTTCTGGATAGTCCGAGAATATAACTTTATATTTCATGTGTTTATCATTGAATCTATGCCATAGTTCAAGATGAGCCTTGTTAGTTTCAAGTAAGGTGTTGAGTAATCTTAAAAATTTTATTCCTTTGTCTCTATTTGAATCACTCGTTTTTATTTCTGCTGCTTGAAATAATCTGCTTTGAGCTTCTTGTGATGGAGTTAGTAGCGTTAATACTTGTGATGCGGCTACAGCAGCTTCTGCTTGAAAAATTCGAATTCTTTCTCTAAATCGTTGTGGTCTTAAGCCCATTTGCTTATTATGTTAATAGATAGCGTGATTTTTCAACAGATTAAGACATCTTTTTGTTGCGATATGTCATGATTCGGTATATTTATGCCGTAAAATATAGGTTTTTTCTGGTAATGCGCATTAATACGCCTTGGTGCGCCTTTTATTGAGGCGTATTAGGGCGTATTAGGGTATAATAAATTTATGAACTTGGTATTAGAACCAGATCAATGGTTAATAGAACAGTTGAAAACTATTCAGTCTAAACTTGCTCGAATTTATGATGAAATTCAAGGATTGAATGAAGAAGAAAAGGAATTTATTCATAAGCAGGCTTTTATCAGCAATATAGGAGCTTCTACTCGAATTGAAAATGCATTATTAACGGATCAAGAAGTAGAGTGGATAGATACTACTTTGAATGAGGATGCCAAGCCTACAGCTTTTGAAAAGTATAAAGAGATGATTTTCAATAAACTATCAAAGGATAAAGAGAGAAGTATAGAAGAGGTTGCTGGTTGTAGAGAGATGCTTGAAATAGTTTATTCACAGTATCCTGAATTTAGACCGCTTAGAGAAACTGATCTCAGAGGATTGCATCATAATCTTTTAAAACATTATCCGAAGGCTGATCATTATTGTGGCAAATACAAACCTAATACTAATAGAGTTGTGATGATTAATCATGAGACTGGTGAAAAGAAAATTGTTTTAGATCCTGCAAGTCCAGGACCAATTACTGAAACAGCAATGAGAGAACTCGTTGATTGGTATAACTCAAATGTGAATGAATGTCCTTGGCCTTTATTAATAGCTTCAGAGTTTACCTTTAGATTCCTTGCTATACATCCCTTTCAAGATGGTAATGGAAGGATTAGTAGGGCTTTGTTTCTTTTGATATTGTTGCAGTCTAATGATAAATATATTAGTGAGGTTGCGAAGTATATAGCGATAGATCGACATATAGAAAAAGATAGAGCTGCTTACTATTTAGCTCTCAGAAGGTGCTCTGATGGCAAGTTTTGGCAAGACCCTACAAAATATAACTTAGAGCCAATTACAAGTTTTTTTGTTAGATCATTTGATAAATCTTTGAAGGATCTTGAAATCTACAAAGAGAAATTTAATAAGTTGCAAAGTTTAACTGATAATGATCAATTAGTCTTGAGATCTTTTAAAGTAAGTCCTGAAAAAAGATTGAGAGTCAGTGATATAGAGAAAGAAAACGGATTGGGTAAGCGAAGTATACAGAAATCTATAACTAGATTGAAGGAAAAAGGTTTTTTAAGAAAACGGGGCAGCGGTCCTCAGACTGTATATCAACTCATTTTTTAACGATTTGCTTTTGTCCTTTAACTAACCTCGTTAGTTTCGTATGTAGCTTATTTGCTTCTTCCACTTTCTCTAACCCAAGCTGGTCTACACAGACGGTGCCATGCGCGCAGGCTTGGTTGAGACGGTTTGAGTGTTTATATGCAAGGTCCATACTGCCAAGTTTATATTGCAGCTCTGCCATTTGATAATTAGCTTCTAGTGAATAAGGGTTAAGCAATAAAGCATTGCTTAGATATTTGATCGCATGGTTGATAGTGGATTCTGGCGCTTTCATGAATTCTATTTGCGAGTTTGGTAATTCAGCTAAATATATTTCTGCTAAAGCTAGTTGTATTTGCCACGCTCTAGGATTGATCTTTAGGGCGGTGTTTAAATGATTAACTGCTTGGCTAGTAAATTGTTTAGATGATTCTGGTTCCAATTCTTTTTTAAATAAATTGAATTCGGCTAGGCGTTGGTGTGCATGCGGGTTTAAGGCATCTTTCTCTAGTGCTAGATTGTAATCATATTCTATAGTCTCTAATTGATCTAAGAATTTCACTTGGGCTTTTTTGGAAAGGTTTTCGCCCGATTGTGCTTTTAGTTCCTTGAACTCTATATCAGCTTTGTAAACATAGAAATTGGAGTTCTGCAAATCTAATTCTATGGCTTTGTTGATCAAGGCTTCGGCTTGAGTCCATTTCTCGCTATATCCATAGATCAAAGCAAGGCTGGCTAATTGAAAAGCATTCAAGTGAGTACCTTCTATAAGTCCTTCAAATATAGTTACATTGGATCTTCTGTCGACAGAAACTACATCCGAAAATAAGGATTGTGCTTGATAAAGAATAGAATCAGCTTCTTCGTTTTCAAGCTTGTTCCTGTGGATTTCATAAAGCGTCAAATAGGCTGCTGGACTTGGACTGATGGCAAACAGTTCTTGAGCTAGGGCAAGGGCTAATTTTTGGTTGAGCTTGGTGTTGATCTTGCTGTGAGCGTTCGCGATCTTTATTAACAGATTCGGGTCTTGATCTTCTGCTAGGAATTTGATGATGCTACTAGCGTTAATTTGACTAATCAAGAAATCTTCATTAGCTTTAATGCTTTCATAGAATTCGTTAATCTTTTGAGATGTGTGGAATTCAAGCAGCATATTGTCGTCAGTGTTAATAGTAAGTAACTGATGATTTATTGGCTCGCTCACTTCATGTTTAGTAAGTTCGGTGCTACTAGTTAGCTCAGTAAGTTTAGGTTGATATTCATTGGAGTCCTTGTCTATCTTGCTGATGTATTTAAGTACTTTAATCTCTTTTGCTGAATTTCTTTTGCTTGATAATCCTTGGGTTCTAATTAAGTCCCTGACTGATTCTGGCACTAATAGTAAATTGGTGAATAACTCTCCTTCATCATTAATGCCGATAGAAGCTAGTTCTTTTTTGGCTTCTTTGCTGTTTATGAGTGTTTTGATGCGTTGGCTATCGAGATCTATCTTGGATTTAGAGCCTACTATGATTAGCTCAGCGGCATTACCAGGTCTAAACACCATGACTTCTGGAAATATTGATTGGAAGGTACTAAGAGTAATCTTTATAAACTCTGGATCTATAGAGTAGAGCTGTAACCACTGTACAAACACACCTTCATTGCTGAGATTATTTGCTGCTAATTTCCAAAACTCTTCAGTAAAAAGATTGCTTGATATCCATGGGTCTGAGGGCTGAGAGATGATTAGATCGTAATTGGCGATTGACTCTCGAGATGAATTAAGTGCTTGCAGATAGTTCCTTGCATCTGCTACATGACGATGTAATTCAACTCCTTTGTAATTTAATCCGCTAGGAGCATTGAAGAATTTTTCAGCAGCTCTATAAACTTGCTCTTCGATTTCACAAATATCTACTTTGTTCAAGCTTGCTTGTGATCCAAGTTTTACTAATGATTTAAGGCTAATGCCAGAGCCCATGCCAATGAGCAAGGCTGTTTTGCTTTCTGGTTTGATTAGTATTGGTAATTGCCCAAGTAAAATCTGTGTGAGCATATCAGCTTTGGAAGGGTCTTCTGCTCTAATAGGTTTACCTGCTTCTATTTTGCCGTTAGTTTTAAGGAAGATGGCGTTGGCAGCTTGGTTCTCTACTACGGTTACTATGCTGTTTAAACCCTCTCTGTGAAATAGAATGGTCTCAGAGATTGCGTTTTGGTATTCTTTCTTGCTTAAAGCTTTATATTTAAGTCCGCTATATACTGAAACACCGCTTGCTATCTCTTGAGAGTTAAGCTGAGGCAGTAGGATCATCGCCGCACACATTAGGATTAGTATTGGTAGCATGTTCCAAGAGAAATGCATCTCTTGTTCTACTTTTGGTTTGAACCAAGCTTTAAGTCCATTGTCAATTACTTCCTCTTGTTTAGAACCATAGAGCTTAGATGTTTTCACGGCTTCTTCTGCTACTGGGATTTCGGGAATGAAATAAGGTGCAATAGCTAATACAAAAGCGATGGCTATAAGTATTTCTAGACTGAAATAAAGTCCGCTGCCAAATTGGCTGAATAGCGGAATGAAAATGAAGCCAGTAATGAATGAACCAATAATAGCTCCGGTAGTATTGATGTACGATGCTCTTGCAACCCTTGTACCAACTGGTTCTTGGAGCTTCTGGTCTATTAAATTAGTGTCGCTAGAGATGAGGTAAAGTATAAAAGCAAAGATGAGTCCTTCTATTAAAGTTACAGGTAGGGCGATAATAGCTACTACGCAGAATTTTAATACATTGCTCGTAAGCCAAGTATCTAGTCCACTTTCTAGAGCTTGACTGAGTTTTAGGAATATCCAAGGTAATTTATTGAACAGTGATGAAGAAATAAAAATCAATACTGCAAAGCTTAGTAAAGCACTTTTGAGAAAAGATATAGGATTGAGTTTTAATAAATCGGCAAGTTTAATTGTCCAGTTTAATAAGTACGCTCCAAGGCTAATACCGCTGAGTACAGCTATAAGAATGATGGTTAAAGAGTAAGTAGAAGAGCCAATAACTAAAGTAAGGATTTTAGTCCAGATTACTTCTAAACTAAGATTTATAAAACCAAGGATAAACGAGATGCTAAGTAGGATGAATACTATTCTTTGATATCTTCTTTCGTTGTCACTGAGCTTGACGTGAGCAAGTTTGGTTTTTACTACTGCTGAATGGAGCTTCTCGGCTGCTTCATTAATAAACTTAAAAACTCCTTTTGGGTCTGCGCCAGAAAATTGATCCTTATTAAAAAAGAACCAAGTGGAAGAAAAAATGGCGATGAAAATATTGATTAGAGCGCCAATGTAGATGCTGGTATTTAAGCCAAGGTTTGGTAATAAAAAGAAGCCACCTATGCAAGCTCCAAGTATTGCTCCGAAAGTATTAGTAGCGTAAAGATTACTTGCTGCAAGTTGATCCGTGTGATTGGTGGTGAAATTTTTACCATTGTGAATAGCTAATAATTCTGTTAATAAGGGGAAACTAATCCCCATAAGGATTGTAGGGATTATTAGTAATAAAGCTGAAATGATAAATTTAAGCAATGAACCGCTGAAAGCATGTTCTAGTGAGTAAGCTGCAAATACTGACCAGATTCTACCCAATACATTTGGTCCGAGTAAAATAGGCACTATAAAAGCATAGAGTCCCAAAACCAATTCTACACAGCAATAGCCAAACATTAGTGAATAGGCTTGACCTAGGTTTAGGGCGTTTTGTGATCTTTCGTCTAGATCATGATCGAATCTAAAATAGTGCTCAATTAATTTACCTGCAATAAAAGTACCAACGGCTATACCACCGATGAAGACTGTAAGCATCGTGCTTAAAGCTAAACTATCTGAACCAAAGACATGTTTAAGTAAACGTGTCCAAGTTAATTCATAGACAAGGGCGCTGATGCCACTGAGGAAAAATGCAATAAAGGTAAATGGTGCAATTAGGCGCATACTACTTAAAGAATATCATTAGGCATCTGGGGGCATTATGGACACTTCCCTAAGTCCATGAGAGAATAAACTTGTGAAGATAATGCTAATTGGATCAGGCTCTAAAGAGCATGCCTTGATCTGGAAACTACTAGCGTCAGAAAAATATAATGATCTGGAGATTATTGTTGCTCCAGGGAATCTTGCTTTAAGTCGTATTGCTGAATGTTTGGATATAGACATTAATGATGTTGATAGATTACTTGATATCGCGATTGCAAGGAATATCAGTTTAACTATTGTAGGTGAAGCGCGTTTATTTACCAAAGGTATCGTTGATAGATTTAGAGAAGCTGGAAAGCTTATAGTTGGTCCAACTCAAGCTGCGGCTGAAATTGAAGCATCTAATTATTTTGCAAAAGATTTAATGTATAGCCGTAACATAGCGTGTCCGCGTTTCGTTTGCTTGGATAATTTAAATGTGGCATTGGCTTTCTTGAATTCTGTAAGCTTCCCTATTAAAATCCGTCTGGATAGAGAGTTTGATGGTCATGAATTCTTGCAGCTTGCCACTGACTTCAAGGAAGCAAGAAGAATTCTCAAGCAAATGTTCAAACAAAAATTTCTCTCACGTAATTTACCGCGTGTGGTTATAGAAGAATGTATTGAAGGACATGAGTTCACTATTAATACTATTTGTGATGGTAAGAATGCTTTGATGCTTCCTCCAGTACAAGCGTATCGAAATTACAATGATACAACTGAAGGTTACTACGATATGGGAGCCTATGCCCCGACTCCGGTATTAACTGATAGCCTGATGAAAAGAATTCGTCATGAAATTATTAATCCGACCATGGATGCTTTAAGAGATTTGAGTGACCCAATTCATGACAGAGCTTATACAGGGATCTTAGCTTTTGATTTAGTGCTAGACACTAATGATGCTTTCAAACCTAAGCTACTACAGTATCGTAGTGTACTTGCTGATTCTGATGCACAAGTAGTACTACCGTTATTGGATGAGGATTTATACGAAGTGTTAGCTTCATCTGCAAACTCTGATTTGAGTTTTTATAAAGATGGCTTTCATAAATTTTCTGGATCTGCACTTGCAGTCAACATCGTAGCTGGAGATAGCTTTGCTGGTATACCAGGGCAAATCCATAATCTAGAAGTTTTAGAAAGCATCAATGAAAGATTAGAAGCTAAATATGGTTCCTTGAATGGTATTCCATTAGTGTTCTATGGACTTACAGGCAGAAAGGACAAGGACTCTGCTGGAGTAGAAGCGGAAGTCTTCGGTGCAACTGCTGTCGCAGAGAACCTTCTAGACGCGCAAATACTTGCTTATAAGCTTGCGGACACTATTTCAGTACCATCTAAATACTACGAACGTAATATTGGTGATCAAGGAATGATTAACTAACTAATGCTAATTAGCCTTTAGTAAAGTCGGCAAGGTCTTTTCTTCTACCTTTTTCCTCGCTGACTTCACCGTTCCAGTGTTGCTCTTCCACTCTCAATTCACCCATAAGTGCTCTTGCTTGGTACAACATCTGTCTTAGACCGTCTTGTTCCATTGGTAATGGATTACCACTGGTATCGAACTGTTGGAAGTCTATCGAACCTTTGTGCATTGCACCAGTTAAGCCAGAGTAGCTAGGCAACAATGTTGCAGCTGTGGCTTGTGCGGCTGGAGTTGTAAGACTGTTTTGATAGTTTTGATATGCGGTTTGGTTAATACTGCCATCAGCATTTAGTAAGTTTGGTACTGCTTGACCATTACCATCTAAAGCTTGACCGGCTTGGTTAAATCCGTAACGTGAATCTACCGTAGCCGCATCACCATAAATAGAAGCTACTTCACCGAGTAGTCCATCTAAATGTTGATCGCGGAAAATATTTCCGACGTCGGTACCGCCTAAAATTGATTCTTGTAATCTATTCTCTAATAGTGCGATTACTTGTTGTTGTTTGTCGATTTGCGATCTAATGATCGATAATCTGATTGTTGGGTTGCGTCCTGTTAATGACATGTTGTTCTCCTTGTCTTATGAAAATAACCTCTGGTTTGCTTTTGGGCCGACTTTTGGTTTTTACTACTGCTAGGTACTCGACTGTACCCTAAGCAAATCTCTCACGAGCTCATTTTTAGTATCGGTAATCTTCAACTGAACCTGAGCTAGAGATATCTATGCATAAGCAGGTTATGTTTCAGTTAATATGATAAAAAAATTTTAATTTGCTAGGATTAATGCTGGTGTTAATCAATATTTCCAATCAGGAACTAGCGTCTGAGTTCTTTAATCAAAGCTTAACCAAGGAACATTTGGCTAGAGCATATTTGCTGACGGGAAGAGCGTTGAAGGATAAATTAGAGTTAGTTAGGCAAATTAATTTAGTTCTTAATTGCCAGGTTAATAAGAGTGGAGGCTTGAGTGCTCCTTGTATGCAATGCACTAATTGTAAGTGGATAGCGACTAATACCCACCCTAAAACACCGTTGTTTTTGAAAACTAATCTAGAGTTGGCTTTAGAGGAAGAGGGGGCTGATGAAGAAGCAGAGGCTTCAGCTAAAGCAAGAAAGAAAGGGGTTGTTACTGTTGAAGCGGTTAGAGCGATGCAAGAACTTTTGATACAGAACTCAGAGTTCTTTCGCATAGTAATTATTAAAGATGCTAACTATAATGTTTTGCATCGTCCGGCTGCAGTTGCGCTTTTGAAAACTATTGAAGAAGCTAAGCCTAATACTATGTTTATGCTGTTCTCTGATTCGCGTGACACGGTGCTAAATACCATTATTAGTAGATCTCAAGTCGTTAATTTTAATAACACAGAAGTTAAAGAATACGATGAGCCAGAGCTGCAACTTTATAATGACCTGAAATCTTGGCTTGAGTCTGGGTCAGCTAGTTCTAGATTGCAGCAGATTATAGAAGCTGAAAAGCTTTCTGAATCTGAGTTTGCTACTTTGCTTGGTATGTTAGAACTAATGCAAGATGAATATGCTCGTGATTGTACTGAGTTTTATAAGGCTGATATGATTCTGCGTTTAGAAACTGCAATAATGGATATCAAGAATTTTATGCGTCCTAAAGCGGTAATAGGTCAGTTGTTTAAAGATCTCTCTTATTCTACTTTAGCCCGCTAGTTTCTTCTAAACCAAAAAGTAGGTTCATGTTTTGTACTGCTTGGGAAGCCGCGCCTTTCATAAGATTGTCTATAGCGCAAGTTATAGTAGCTCGTTTCAATCGAGCGTCGTATTTAACCTGGATGAAAGCTTGGTTAGTACCTTTTGCCCAGCGGGTTTGTGGGTAAGTATCGCTATCTAATAAAGTGATGAAAGGTTCCGCGGCGTATCGTTTTGCGTATATCTCTTGCAGTTTTGTTTCATTTAGTTCTTCCGTGAAATTTACATAGCAAGTAGTAAGCAAGCCACTGCTCATGGGTATTAAATGAGGTGAGAAACTTAATTGTATTTTTGAACCACTTAATTCAGAGAAGAACGCTTCTAATTCTGGTCCATGCCTATGAGTATTGGCTAGTTTGTATGGTGAGCAAGATTCGTTTAACTCCGTATAAAGTAATTCTGTAGAGGCTTTGCGTCCAGCGCCACTAATGCCAGATTTGCCGTCGATAATTACGGAATCTTTTTGGATTATTTGAGAGTGTTTCTCGAATAATGGTGCAAGGGCGAGTATGGCTGAAGTGGTGTAGCAACCAGGGTTCCCGATTATGGCTGGGCGTTTTAGTTTGCTTATGCTTTCTCGTTTGAATTCGACTAGACCATAAATTGCTTTGGCGTTTAGCTCATGATCATTGCGTTTGAATTCATACCATTGCTCATAGATGCCCAGATCTCTGAATCTGTAATCAGCGCTGAGATCTATGACGCTAATACCTTTATCTATAAGTAGGGCAGCGTGTTTGTGGCAGACGCCATTAGGTGTTGCAAAAAATATCAAATCAACTTTTTTAGAATCGAGCTTTGCTAAATACTGGTCATCAGCATTAATGCACTCTTGGTCTAGAATTTTATGAAACTCTCCGTAGACTTTTGAAAACTTAATACCGGCGTATTGCTGTGAACCAAGGAAAATAATTTCCACTTGGGGGTGTTTTGTAAGTATGCCTGCAAGTGCTGCGCCGGTATAACCGGTGCTGCCTAAGATTCCTACTTTTATTTTTAAGGACATTCCTATATAGTATTACACCCGAAGGGCGAAATACATATTAGGTCGAAATAAGCTTATGACAGCTAATAAAAAATTAGGTATGAAAAGTAGGAATATGTATTTTGCCCGAGAGGTGAAATACATGTTGCCGAAATACGATCTTATAATGAATTAAAATCCTTTTTATTGTTAAAACCCAATTAGTTTGTTTTAATTATAGTTGGAAGCCTTAAAAGGCTTGTTTTTGTTGTGCATATATTATTTAACCGTATTCAATTGATAGCCCTTAGTTTGTTCATTGTGCTTGGCGCGATGCTGCCAGTTCAGGCATTGAAAGAAGTCAAGATTAAGGATGTACTTTTTAAAGATACAGTACTCACTATTAGTCATGATTCCTATGGTGATGTGAAGTTTAAACGTAGAATTTATGAAAACCCTCCACGTTTGGTTTTCGATATATTGGATGCGCATTTAGGCGAAAAAAGTTTTAGGTTTACTTTGCCATCCAATTGTGATGTCACTGAAGTAAGAGTTGCTCAGTTTGATCAAAACACAGTACGTGTGGTGAGTGAAGCTAAGACAGTGACGGCTCTTGAAAAAGTTCATATAGAAAATATCGGACAAAATCTGTTTTTCAAATTTCATGTTAATGACGTTGAAATTCAAGATGTAGCTTTTGAAAATGGTAGCTTGAGAATAGTTGCTAGTGGCACCATAGTCCCGCGCACTATTCTGCTGAATAACCCTGAGCGATTGGTTTTGGACTTGATTGGTGCAAAACTTAAAAGCGAAGCTCAAGTACAAAAGATTACCAACGGCGAAGAAGTTATAAGAGTGGGACGTTTTGATAACTCTATCGTACGTATAGTGTTTACTGGTCCTAAGACACATCGTCGTGAAGTACGTATCAGTAATAATGAGCGTCAATTATTGGTTCTTGGTGGCGATAGTGTTGATCCTGCAAAACTCGCTGAAACTAATCCCGCAAAAGTGCCAAATAAAATAACTGGTTTTAAGATCATTAAAGATGCAAAAGACGAGTCTGTTTATGCAGTTGAGTCTATTAGAAAAGTTGATTATAAGTTTTTAAAATTACACAACCCTGAACGATTAGTTGTCGATTTGATCGGCGTGGACTATGTTGAAGGATTGGGTTCTATTCAGCTTCCTGCAACTGCTCAAGTAGAGAACGTTCGGATGGGCTTAGCTACGCTAGGGAGCCCGGTGACAAGGATTGTATTTGATTTGAAGGGTAAGGATTTACTTGAAGAATTCAAGGAAATGGATGGCGGTAAGACTCTATTAATAAGGATGTTAGGAGTTGGCAGCGCTGATAAATTACAAGCTAGTACCGAGATTGGTACTTCTGCTGAGAAAAGTTTTGGTAGTGCCGTCGTGATAGATGCAGGTCACGGAGGATATGACTATGGTGCTATCTATGGTGGTCATAATGAAAAGGATATAACTCTTAGCATCGCTCAAAAAATCACGGGCTATTTAGAAGCTGCTGGTATTAAATCTTATATGACGAGAAGTGATGATAGATTTGTGTCTTTAGCAGAGAGGGTAGAGGTTTCTAATTCAATTGAGCCTAAGGTTTTTGTATCAGTGCATGCTAATGCTTTAGTAACTAATCCTAATATGGAAGGCTTGCAAACTTATTACTATAATTCTAATAGTCTATCGTTTGCAAATGTAATGCATAAGCAGCTTTTAAAGGATGTAGGCATGCCTGACCAAAGAGTACGCAAGGCTGGTTTTTGGGTTGTGAAGCATACTGACGTCCCCTCCCTTTTGCTTGAGCTTGGTTTCATGACAAATGTTGAAGAGCGTAAGAAGCTAACTAAGGATAGCTATCAAAATGATTTAGCTAAAGCCGTATCTAGAGGAATAATTAATTACTTGGAAGGGGCGAGGTAGAATTCTTTCATGAAGCTGGGTTTTTACGATTCCGGTCTCGGTGGTCTTTCAGTTTTAAAGGAGTTTATTCGCCAATTTGGCACTAAATATTCTTATACTTATTTTGGTGATTCGGCACGCGCGCCTTATGGTGAGAAGAGTCCAGAGCAGCTCAAGTCTTACATTCTAGAGATCTCAGAATATATGCAAACTGAAGAAGTGGATATATTGGTTTCAGCTTGTAACACTAGCTCGATGTATCTTGATGAGATTGATTTAAGCGATTTTGATTTTCAGATTATTAGTCTTAAGAATGTTATGGATAAATATTTTGCTGACAATGTTCACCGATACGCTAATAAACGTGTCGCCTTGCTGGCAACAAATGCAACTATTAATTCTGAGCGTTATAAAAACTGGCAAGCCAATGTCTATCCTTTGAAATGTCCTACTATAGTGCCTTTGCTTGAGTCTGGACAATTGGCTGCCGCAAAAATAGAGTGGCAACAATACTTGGCGCAATTACCGAGCGACATTAAAGATGTAATTATTGGCTGTACTCACTACTCGTTTTTAACAACGGAAGATTCAAGCTGTAATTTCATTGACCCAGCAAAACTAGTAGTGGAGCAGTTCTCAAGCTCGATCTTTAACGATGGTATGATTAACTATGTTAAAGAAGATTCTGCAAAAGCTGAGCTGGATATAAAACTCAATTTTAGTAAGGGTTCGGATGAATATTTACAGCTAGCTACTGAATTGCTAGAACCTGTCTTGAACTGATAATCTCATAAGATTTAATTAGATCTAAATTAAACACAAGCCCTGTTCTATTCATATTAAATGGATTGACATTAAGCTTTAAAGCTAAAGGTCCAAAATCTCTATTCAGCGACATCAATTGTTTGAGTCTATTTTGATTGTTGAGTTTTTCTTCATGTGGATAGTTGTTCTGTGTGATTATTTCTTTGCGAGTTGATAAGAATACTTTGCTCTCATTAGCATTAGCTGGCAAACAAATAGTTTCTAAAGCTCTGATTTCTTCTGGAAGTTCTGCGGCAAAAGCCGCTCCAGGACTATAAACTAGCCCTGTAAGCACAAGCATAAGATACGGGAACTTACCCATATTATACTTATACCCTTACTAGATTAAGGGTGGATTATACTGAGAGTTTTTTGAATAGCTTAGATTACCCTTGCTGCTGCTGAAGAACTGGAAGATATATGTACTTTGTCTTGAGCCGCTTCCGCTAGTCCCCGTTCTTGATAGTAAGCTTTTATAAGTTGCTCTTTGATTGCTTTTGCTTGGCTCTTATCACAGATGATTACGTTGTTTCCACCAAGTCCAGCGCCGCTGATAGATGAACCATAAACACCAGAAATATTGTTTGCAAGCCATTGTAATTGATCGTTGGCAATAGTACTTGCTAAATAAATTCCAGAATGTGAAGCGATAGTTTCTTGAGGATTGAATTTATAGTTTAGTTTTTCTGTTTCAGAAAGAGATTGCCAGTTAGAGTTCTGCGAATCACGGTAATAACATTTTTCGGCTTGGTGGGAGAGATTGAGGTGTTTGCCGAGGGCTTGAGTATCTAAATGTTGTTTGAGTTCTTTGACCCTCGCTCCTTCTGCTAAGCCATACAAAGCAAGTCCCCGTAGTGAAGTATCTTGGATACTTTCAAGTATCTTAAATATTTCCGCCTCATTGAATTTATATAAAAGATCACCGAGAAACTCACAGTCATATTTATGAGAAAGTTCGTTTATTTTTTTGTAGGCTTGAATATTTTTATTGGCGATTTGAAACTCAGGTAAACTTTTATCGGCTTTGATAAAGCTAGCTGCAGTGATGATAGCTAAGTCATTAGGAATGCTTTTGTATTCTACTTGCGGCTCAGGGAAAAGTTTTATGAAGCTGAAACAGTTTTTCTTGCTTAATAATTGTGCACTTTGATCTCCTAATCCAGAGCTAAAACCACGCTCATTTTCCACTTGCTGACAGAGTTTCACTAAGCTGCTTACTGGAGTCTTCTGGTCGCTTAAGTTTAGAACTGCCATTGCTGTGCTTAGCATTAATGCGTGTGATGAACTTAATCCACCAGCTGCAGGTAGATCGCTGTTGTAAACTAAAATCATTCCTTGCTGCTTCTGTAATAGTTTGCGATATAGAGTTGCTGGATAAAAGGTCCAAGAAGATTTATCTACTTGATCAAGTTTTTCTAAATCAAGCTGGCAATTGCCAAAATCTTCACTGAGATTTATCAGTATAAGTTTAGGAGTGGAGATTTTTTGAGCGACTAAATAAATATCGCGATCATCAAGTGTGTAGAGTAAATCATTATTGATGTAATCAGCATGTTTACTGAGACTGATGCGTCCTGGACATCTAGTGACTATTGTTTCTTGATCAGCAGCTAATTCTGGGTTCTCAAGTAAAGTTTGAATTCGCTTTATCTTGGTTGCAAGTAATTCTATGCTTGCATATTGATTTTGGATTGCCGTGTAAAAAGGACTGCCAGGGTCTTTGAGCTGCAATAAAAGTTGGGATTTAGTATAGAACATCAGCTATGACTAGCTCTGCATTGATTGAATCTTAATTGCTTCGATTAGATCGTTTGGTTCTATTGAACCTTCTTCAAGTAAAATTCTACCTATTGGAAATTTCTCATCAGCAGGCTGTTTAGCTTGTATATCTAAGGCCTTTTGGAGGTCAGCTTCAGTTAAAGCGCCTAATTGAATTAGGATTTCGCCGAGCTTATATCTTTTTTTCTCTTTTGAATTTTCAGACATGACCATATTATGCCCTAAATAATTAGACTTTTTGCGAAAGCCATTCTTTTCTTTAAAAAGCTGCAGCGGCACCTAAAAGCATAAAGCTTAAGGCTGCTTGGTTTCCCACCTGACCTGGTTCGCTGACTTTTACCGCCAGCTGCAGTAATTTGCATTGTACCATAATAAGCTATACGAAAAGTCCAACCAAATTACAGCTGTTTTCTTAGTTGAGCAGTTTTAAGTCTTAAAAGTTCTTTTTGTAAATTTGCTTCAGCCATCAATAAGTCTGTATCAACAGTTGGTGCATTCGCATTAAGCGTTTGGTATGCAGCTTTGGCGTTCTCTGCTGCTTGGTGCGCTTGCGCTTCATTAATATCAGTACTTTTCTCTGCGTAGTCAGTAAGTATGGTTATATGATTATTGGCTACTTCAAGGATGCCGCCTAATACCGCTACCAGGTCTTGTTTACCATCTTTTAAGGTGTATTTCACTGGTGCTTTACTAAGGGTAGATTTAAGCGGAGCATGATTATAAAGTATGCCGATTTCACCACTTTCTGTACTTGCTACCAAGCTTTGTACTTGGTCTTTTAGTAAGATTCCTTCTGGTGTGATTAGTTCTAGTTCAAGTAATTTGCTCATATCTACTATTATTATATCATCTGCTATCCTTAGTACTTGTGTGGAAAATAATTAGACTATTAACGATAATTTGGAGCATTACGATTATGAATTCGGCGGTTTTAACTGTACAAGGGAAAGAAAATATTAAAGTAAAGGGTGTGAAATTTATCAAATCCTTTGCTGGCATTGATGAGTATGAGTTAGATAATGGCTTGAGAGTTTTGCTCAAACCCAATTTAGCTGTGCCTTTATTCTCTTGGCAAGTTTGGTACAAGGTGGGTAGTCGTAATGAACCTATCAATTTAACTGGCATTGCTCACTATTTAGAGCACATCATGTTTAAAGGAACACAAACTTTTGCTAAGGGTGAAATTGCGCAAGTGATACATCTTAAAGGTGGGGTTTTTAATGCATTTACTAGTGATGACTATACTGCTTATTTCGAAAACTTTGCGCCAGATCAGTTGGAGCTTGCAATTAAAATCGAATCTGATCGTATGCAAAATTCTAGGCTAGATCCTGATGAAGTAGATCTGGAGCGTAGTGTGATTGTTTCTGAGCTTGAAGGCAATAGAAATGATCCAAATAATATACTTTATGAAACGTTGAGAGCAACTGCGTTTCAGGTACATACTTACCGTAACCCGGTGATTGGTTGGCGTGATGATTTAGACAATATCAATGCAACTAATATTAGAGAATTCTATGAGAACTATTACTACCCGGATAATGCTACGGCTATCTTGGTAGGTAATTTTGACAAGCGACTTGCTTTGGATTTGATACAAAAATATTTTGGTAAGTATAAGCCAAAGAAAAATATTCGTGCGCAAGCTCCTAAAGAACCAGAACAAAATGGTGCTAAACAAGTGGTGATAAATAATGGAGGGGCTGTAAAGCTCTTGGGTATTGCTTTCCATGTGCCTGAGTTTGGTCACCCTGATATGCCTGCGTTAAATGTTTTAGGTGATGTGGTGTTTGGTGGTTTGACTAGTCGTCTATATCCGAAGCTCGTGGATACTGGGTTGGTTAGTGGTATCTCTGGAGTGGCGGAGCCTAGTAGAGATCCTGGTATTTTTAGGGTCATAGCCAATATTAATGATGATGCTGATATTAAGAAAGTTGAGCGCATTATTTATGAAGAACTTGAAGCTATTAAGAAAGGAATCACTGATGATGAGTTGAAGCTTGCTAAAGCAAGAGAGGAAGCCTCATTTATTTATCAACAGGATGGAGTCTATGACGAAGGTTTACAGATTGGCTACTTCGAGTCGATTACAGGTGATTGGACTAAGTATGCAACCTGGGTTAGTGAAATCAACGCCGTGACTAATGATGATGTTATAAGAGTCGCTAAGAAATATTTTATTGAATCTAATAAAACAGTAGTTTATTTATTACCAGAAGAACCAAAAGATACTTTGTTAGAAACTAAGGTTGAGAAAAGTTCTGAGCCAGGTTTAGTGAACACTAGTCCTAGTAAGGAGGCTAACTATGGTTCAGCAACTGTTGATCCTATTAATCCTAATAAGCTTAAACAATTGCTGAAAGTAAGCAGTCCTAAGTATTCTAAGGGAGCTAAATACTCTAAATTAGATTTGGATTTCAAGCAGTTGAATTCTACATTGCCTGGGGTTGATATTTTGCTTAGAGAAGATCATGCGATACCTGTGATCTATATGAACGCCTATGTTTATGGTGGTTCTGTAAACAACGGTGATAATTTGGGCTTGGCTTATTTCACTAGTAAGATGTTGTCGCGCGGTACTTTATCTAAGGATAAATATGAGATAGCTAAATTATTAGATCTATATGGTGCTGATATTAGTTTTGAATCGGGAGTTGAGACTGGCAGAATCCATGTTTCTACTTTGACTAAATATTTAACAGAGGTGCAAGCTATTCTCAAGGAAATGATTACTGAGCCTCGTTTTGATGCTGCTGAATTGGATCGTCTTAAAGTGCAAACTATCGCGCAAATCAAACAGGAAGATGATTTCCCGCGTAAGATCGCTAGGCGAGAAATGAAACGTTCAGTATATCCAGCAAAACATCCTTTCTATTCTTATAGTATTGATGAAAGAATTACTGCTATTGAAAAAATAACTTTAGAAGATCTGAAGACGTTCTATAAGGCTAACTATAATGTGAATAATATTCTTGTTTCTGTGGTTGGTGATATCAATGAGCTTCAAACTAAGGATCTAGTGTTTAGTTCTTTTGCTGGGTGGAATGCTGATGGACAGGGCAATAAAATCCCGATTATTACAACTGTTGATTTGAAAGATGCTGCAGAACGTACTATTACTAAAGCTGATAAAACTCAAACTGAAATAGTAATGGGACATGCTTGCCATGTTGATAGAATGAATCCAGATTTCTACCCATTGTTAATCGCGAATCAAGCTCTAGGAGGCAGTTCGCTATCTTCTAGATTGGGTACAGTGGTTAGAGATGAGAATGGTTTGGTTTATAACGTGCGTACTGCTTTCTCTGCAACGCTTGGTGCTGGTGAGTTTGAAGTAGTGCTAGGATGCAATCCTAAGAATGCTACTAAGGCTATAGAATTAACCAAAAAAGTTATAGCTGATTTCTTAAAGAGTGGTATTAATGCTACTGAACTAGAAATCACTAAATCATATTTGATTGGTTCTTTCGGTCCGAGAACTTTAGCGAGTAATGAAACCATCGTGGATACTCTATCTCAGCTGCAGCTTTATAGATTAGGTAACGATTACATCAAAACTTATGAAGATAGAATCAATTCTATTACTCTTGAGGAAGTGAATAGAGTAGCTAGAAAGTATATTCATCCGGATAAATTGAATGTTGTCGTTGTTGGACCGTAGAGTTTACTCGAAATCAAATCCCTGAGACTTGTCTAAACTAAAGTCTGAGGCTTTGACGTTCTTTAAAAATTCTTTGAACTCTTTGCGTGCTTCTGGATCAGCAATAGGATCTATGCGATCTTCGCTGTCTTGTAAAACTTCCATTTGCGAGCAAACTTCTTCAATGATTTTTTCTGATACATAGATAGAAGCTTCAAGTCTTAATGCTAGTGAAATAGCATCGCTTGGTCTGGCGTCTATTGCCATTGATGCACCGTCTTTGTCATTTAAAATTATCGATGCAAAAAATGTTGACTCTTCATATGAATTAATTTCTATGCAGTCGATTTCTGCTTCTAGTGAATCAATAATGTCTACCATTAGATCATGAGTCATTGGTCTTTCGGTTTCAGCACCAGTGAGTCCACGAGCAATAGCTTGTGCCTCTGCTTGTCCTATCCAAATTGGTAGAGTGTGCTTGCGCTGAGCATCGTTGAGGATGACCAGTGGAATATTAGTTCTGACGTCTAGAGCAACGCCTGTAACAAACATTTCAAGCATGAAAACCTTATACCCTCTCAATTAGGCTTATTACTAGGTAGTATAAGTGATGTAGATAACATTAACCGTCATCGCGAGGAGCGCGCGAAGCGCGTGACGTGGCGATCTCATTGATTTATTGAGATTGCTTCGTCGCCTTCGGCTCCTCGCAATGACGGCGTTTTAATCTTTAGCTATCGCAACCACTTTCATCAAAGCCCCAGCTTTATTGTAGGTTTCTTGCAGTTCTTTTGCGGGATCTGAGTCTGCAACCACTCCAGCACCGGCTTGTACCTCGACGCAATCAGGCTTGATAAGCAGGGTGCGTATCATGATGGCGCTGTCCACCATTCCGTCTAGTCCAAAATACCCAATAGTGCCTCCATAAGGTCCGCGTGCAGCTTTCTCGAGTTGATTGATAATTTTTATTGCTTCTACCTTAGGAGCACCACTCAGTGTGCCTGCTGGGAAGCAAGCTTTCAATAGTTTAAGGCCCGTGATTGCATTAGTCTTAGTTACTTGACCGATGACTGAGCTAACTATATGCATTACGTGAGAATATTTTTCTACTATCATGCTCTGTGCAACTTTAATAGAACCGTTGTCGCAAACTCTTCCTAAATCGTTTCTTGCAAGATCGACTAACATTACATGCTCGGCGATTTCTTTTTCATCTTTAAGAAGTTTCTCAATTAATTTTGCATCTTCTTGTTCATTAGCTCCGCGTTTATAAGTACCTGCTATAGGTCGTATTTCTGCTTCTAAAAATCTCTTGCCTTGATCATCCGTTTTATGAGTTGCTTTTACTAACATCTCAGGTGATGAACCTACTAAACTTAATCTCTGACCGTCTTTAAGCTGAATATTGTAAATGAATTGATATGGTGAAGGATTAACAGTACGTAAGATGCGATAGACTTTTAGCGGATCTAATTTAGCAGCTTGTGAAAGTTTGTGGGAGAGTACTACTTGGAAAATATCTCCTTCTTTTATGTGTTGCTTAGCTTTAAGGACTATTTCTTGGAATTCTTCGCCACCAGTATTCGATTGAAAGTTTTGGTTGTTGTTTACTGGTTCGACAATTTCTAATCGTTCTAAATTAGTTTTCTGTTCTATCAAGCTTTTGATTTGTTTTACTTCATTAATTGATTTGTCGTAAATTTCTTTTAGGTATTTTTCGTCTTGATTTTTAGATTCATCTATTAGTGAATTAACTATGATAAATAATTTATTGCTGACATTGTCAAACACAATCAATGAACCTGCTAGCATCATGTACATCTGCGGATATTTGGAATTTTGCATTGTTAAGCTTGGTTCTATATAATGTATTGATTCAAAAGAAAAATATCCTACGTAACCTTGATGGAAAAAAGGTAATTCTTGGCTAGAAGCTTTAAAATTATTGAGTTTGTTTTCAAGTATTTTATAAGGGTCTTCATTGTAAATCTCTAAAATATCCAGAGCTTTATAGCCAACAAAACTATAGCGTCCAATTTTTTCGCCACCAATCACAGATTCAAATAAAAAAGTATCGGGACTGCTTGCTTGTAATTTTGTATAAACTGAGACAGGTGTATCAAGATCAGCAAGCATTTCAATCCAGTTGCTGACTATGCTTTGTTTGGCAGCAAAGGTTTTGAAATTTTGGAAACATAGACCCGAGGACATGTGGGATATTATAGCTTGCTGATTAGAGGATTAGCTGGTCAGTAGCAAAGGTAAGCATGATGATCATATATAATGTTTGCATGTCTCGCTCTCTCAAAATCTGTTCTTGGAATGTTAATGGTATTCGTGCGGTAGCAAAGAAGGGCTTTCATGATTGGTTGCAAGCTTCGCAGTTTGATATTGTTTGTCTGCAAGAAACTAAAGCCCAAGCAGATCAACTCGATAAGAGTTTAAGAGAAATAGAAGGTTATCCTTTTATTGAGTTCAACAGTGCTGAGCGAAAAGGTTATAGCGGAGTTGCTAATTTGATTCAGGCGGACTCTATGCCACTTGAATATTCTAAGGGGCTAACATTAGAGCGCTTTGCATCTTGTCCGCAAGAGATCACGGAAATTATTCCTGGTAAATCACAGACTGATATAAAATACGCAAACAAAGTCATTAGTTCTGACAAACTAAAAGAGCAAGTAACTAATTTTAATAACGAAGGGCGAGTTCTGGAAAGTCGTCATAGATTGAATGGTATCGATTATATTCTTTTCAATATTTATTTCCCGAATGGCGGTGCTTCCACGGAGAGGTTGAAATTTAAGCTTGAGTTTTATGAGGCATTGTTGCTTTACCTAGAAACCACTCTGAAAGAAAATCCTAATATCATTATTACTGGCGATTACAATACTGCACATCATGCTATTGACCTTGCAAGACCAAATGAGAATACTAATACATCTGGTTTTATGCCTATCGAAAGAGTCTATTTGGATAGATTAGAGGCATTGGGTTTTCAAGATACTTTTAGGTATTTGCATCCTGAGCAGAATGACGCATATACTTGGTGGAGTTTTCGAACAGCTGCTCGTGAGCGGAACGTGGGCTGGAGAATTGATTACTTTTACATCAGTAAAAATTTGTTACCTCATCTGAAGTCTGCAGAAATTCATTCTGATATAACAGGTTCAGATCATTGTCCAATTTCTATTATCTTGGAAGTGTAATAATGTGTTCGCGATGAGCACGACGACAACTATTTATATAAGTTTCCTTAAGCAAATAAATATTATTCAAACCTTTACAAGTACATATTTAAAGCTTATACTTAGCTTTGTTATGAAAAAATCAATTATTATTGCGTTAATAGCGATCTTCACTGCCGGACCAGTATTAGCTGACGGTTCATATAGATCAGAACCTAAATCTAAAAAGCACTGCAAACTTTGCAAAAAAGCAGAAAAATGCTCAGTAGTTAAAGGTCTAGCTTGGGTTGTTAAACTACCTTTCCGTGTAGTAACAGCAACTGGCTACGGTTTGTATGAATTAATTGCTGATCAGGATCTAGATGGATTCGTTGACGGCTACAAACTAATCAAGTAGTAGGTTTAATTCACGATTTTCCTGGCGTTTGAACGTTTTGATAAATCGCTGATTTGGCAGCTTCATGTAGGCTATTTTAAAACTATTGGTATTAAGGCTTGGCAACGAGGTGACATACCATATTCAGGTATATCGAATTATACTGAGGCTTACAAGAAAGCAAGATTACTCGCAGACAATTTATGTTTATTACCAACTAAGCACTCTACTATTAGGGTGCTTGAGGTTGGAGCGGGTTATGGTGAGTTTGCTAAGAATTTTCTTAGTGCGTTTCGAGAGATTTGTAAAGTAGAGAATCTCGATTTTTATTCCAAGCTTGAATATCACCTTAGTGATTTCTCGCAACTAACTTTAGATGAATTAAAAAATTCAGGACGTATGGATGAGTTTGCAGAACAGATCCATTATAAGGTCTTTGATGTTTTGGATAAATATTCTTCATTGGAAAAATCTTCCTATGATATTTTATTTGCTAATTATTTACTAGATCAGTTACCTGCAAGAATTTTTGCGGAGAAAGATTCAATTTTCTTAGAAAAATATATCTGTATTGAAGATCCAACACCTTATATAGCTAAGCAAGAGTCTAATAAGTTTTGGTTTGGGCGTAATCGTTGGGTCAAAGGTTTAAAGAAGAAATATGAATTCCGGGAAGTAGATTTAGAGCAAGAGTTGTCACTTGCTGACCGGGAGATACTTTATAGCTGCTTCCGTCAAAACAAGTCTAGCACGGTGGTTTATTCATATGGCGCTTTAGCTGCCGTGAAAAATTTTATGCAGCTGGTTAAACCTACTGGCGTAATTGTTTGTTCTGATTTCAATGCTAGTACCAAACCTGGTGTAGATCGCTTTGAGCCGTGTTATTACGGTAACTCAATTGCGCAAGCTGTGAATTTCGAGTTTATTTACAAACATTTTAGTCAGGCAGGTTCCTTGCAGGATTGGCGTAAGCTTGACCATAAGCAGCAAACTGAATTTGGTCACCAATTAGCTTTGATATATGAAGATCCAATCAAGCCTTTACATACTTTGATTCTCACTCGTCCAGACTTCCCGCATCCTTTAGAGCTAGGGGAAATTTATCAAAAGGTTTATCATCAAAACTGGTTGCTGAGAGCTGTTTATAAGCTATTAGTAGAGTTGCAGTTAGCCTGCTATATTCTGGTTATTTTCCTGCTCTTCTTCGTCATTATGCACGGTGTCACACACACATTTTAATAACCAGCGTTTGAATTTTTCTGGCTCATCTTCCATTAATGCGTGACCTGACCATTTAAATAATTCAAATTCAGAATTCATGGTTAATAAATGTAAACGATAAACTAAGTAAGATGGTGCCACCATATCAAAGCGTCCTGCAGCAAAGTAAACCTTACATTTCAATCTTGGAACTTTTTTGAAGCTATTCCAGTTTTTTACGTGTTTGTAGATTTCTTGAAGCACATGAGCGTTAGTCATGATAGAAGATTTATATCTAGGTCTTAGTGAAGTACGCTGGAAGAAATCTAGGTTTTTTTGGATGATCTCTAGTGGTTTCCCCAAGAGGGTTTTAAGGAAAGTGCTAATAGGGAAAATTAATTTAGGTGGCAAGCCTACTAGAATTAATTTATCTACCATCTCTGGATGTTGCTCAGCAAGATTCACTGCAACTATGCCTCCAAAACTATGAGTTACTACTGTGATCTTTCGTTTATCAAGTATGCCGAGATGATCTAATGTTTCTCTAACGTCTTGTATATGAGAATCTATATCGATTTTCATATAGGCTTTTGGTTGGGACATCATTCGCGTTTCACCGTGTCCGCGTAAGTCTACTGCCAAGCAATAGAAACCTTTAGCAGAAACTATATTTAATTCGTTAATCCAAACAGTAGCATCGCTAGCACTACCATGAATGAATAGCACTACGTGGTCGCTTCGCCTCCCCTTTTCGTAGTAGTTGAGGATCATAGCTTTTAATATACCTCGCAATCACTAAAGAATCCCTTCTTTCATGGACCCGACTAGAAAAACTTCGTTTTTCAGCGGGTCCTTAACTAGGCTCTTAGCTGTAGTTGTTTTAGTTAAATAGAACTCTGCAAGCGGGTAAATCATGAATAGAAGCCAATATTGGATAATATGAATCAGATTAAGGTAAACAGCGCTGATGAAACTTTAGGCCTAGAATTTAATAAGTCTAGGTTTGTCTATCTTGATGATTTAGTTCCTTGGTTTCATGACGAGTATAAGCTTTATGAATTAATAAATGATTTCTGGGGTTTAGAAACTAAGAGTCGTTTGATTGCTGTTACTAAAGAAATTAAAGATCAATCTTGGAAAGGTTTGGTCTCTGAATGGGATTCTAGTACCAGGTTGAATGGTCAGTTCCGTATCAATAGAGATCTAATTGATGGACTGCTGAAACTCTCTCTAGGAGAGCGTAATAGAGAGTTTAAATTAAAAGAAATGACTCAATTGGAGTTGTCTATTTTTGAGAATTTTTTCGTTGAGCTAGAAAATTTTTGGAAAGATTGCTGGCGGGTTGGTATGCCAAACGCTCATGGTACTTTTGTGTACTTAATTTGGATAATAGAATTAGATAATCACGAGATTGGTTCTTTAGCGATTGGAGTCCCGCCAGGTGTCGTGCCGAAAAATTTTGGTTTAACTAGAAGCGAACAGAATTTGGATTTACGTGAACTTGCAGTTCATTTAGGAATATCTGTTCCCTTGGATCTAAGTGTAGGTAAGAGTCGTCTAAAGATTAGAGACATCAAATCGCTTGAGCCAGGCGACATGGTGGTACTAGAAAATAGCAATTTAGATCATGTTATCTGGAATAAAAACGAGTTTGAGAGATTACTTATAAAAGTTGAAATTCCCGGGAAAGATAATTCTAAATTTGCGTCTATGTACTATGATGAAATAGAGATGGCAAATATGGCTGACGAAAACACAAACGAAGATCTGCTCACCGATTTACCTGTGGAGCTAACTGCTCAATTTAAATCTGTGCAAATGCCATTACAAAAAATTATAGAACTTGAATCAGGTGGGATACTACCTTTAGGACTGCTAATGGATTCACAACTCACCTTAGTTGCGCCTGGAGACAGACCTATAGCCTCAGGTAATTTAGTTATAGTCGGTAATCAGTTTGGAATTAAGATCAATAAAACTAATTTGAAAGGTCATTATCCAAAAGCAAAACTTGCTACACAAGCGATAGAGCAAGCAAGATCTAATCCGCCATCTATGCAAGGGCCCGGAGCAAGAGCTAATCAAGCAAGACCAGCTGAAAATGTCTCCCAGTTTGATTCTATGGACGATAATCTAGATAGAGAATTAGAAGATATCGGTATCGATCCTAAAGAGTTAGATGAACTTGAAGATCTTTATTAATATTGTGAGATTGCGGAGCCTGTCCTGAGGAGCGAAGCGACGTCAGGATCGCTAGGCTCCTGGCAATGACAGTTGTTTTTCAAATAGAGTTATAATTGTAGGGTTGAGACCTTTTATTACTAAATGTGGTGTTTTTGTTTTACTTGCTTTTTTCAGTACAGCTTGTATTGGAGATCTATTCAGTAATTCCAGTAACAAACCTTTAAATATCGGTTGTTATAACAATGATTCGTTGTTGCTGGCAGAATTAATCAAAAAATATGCTCTTAAAGAAACTCTGATTAATGATTTAGATAAATCAACAGAGGAAAAAATTATCAAATCCTTGCTTGATGGGTCTTTGGATTTGTTTGTTGGTAGATTGAATATACCTGAAGAGTACTCAGAACAAATTGAATCTGACTTGGCTGCAAAAGATGCTTTAGTGATAGTGGTCAATAAAACTAATAAGGTTGACAACATCACTAAAGAACAACTAAGAAAAATATTTAAACGAGAAATCAATAATTGGAAAACGTTACAGGGTGCTAATGAGCCGATATTGATAGTTGATAGAGAAGAATCTAGTGTAGAAAGACAAACTATTTATCATGAATTATTTGAGAATGGTGGTCGAAGTATTTCACCAAGCATCACTGTAAGTAATTTAAGTGAGGTTAACTCCGCAATCACTAAATACCCTAATGCACTTTCTTATGTAAGTTTTGCTAATATGGATTCCTCTCAGAAAGCGGTTTTGGTGGATAATATTCCGGCTAATAGAGAAAATATTAGTGAAGGTTATTTCCCATTAACTAGAGAGTTAAGAGTTTATTTCAATCCTGAGAAATTGAAAGCTAATAAGAAATACGAAAGCGTGCAGAAATTTTTAGGTTTCTTGTATACCAAAGGACAAGAGGTCACTGCGCAAGTTGGTTATATGCCACTTACGGCAACTGAAATTGAATTGATTCATTTGGAGGCTGATCCAATGTATATTGGAGTCGCTGCGCCGCTTGAAGGACCTTATGGAGATTTAGGTAGATCAATAGTTAATGCTGCCAAACTTGCCGTAGAAGAAGCTAATAAACTAACTGTGGAAGGACGTCCGATTGCATTGATGGTCTGTAATGATAAAGGTACTGTCAAAGGTGCTATTACTTGCGCTAATAAATTTACTAAGGCTAAGGTTTATGGAGTGATAGGACATTTGACTTCCAAGGATTCCATTGAAGCTTCTAAAATATACGCAGAGAAGCACATAGTGCAAATTACTCCTTCTGCTACTCATCCATGGTTTACCGAAAGACCGGGTGCACGCGGTTATGTATTTAGAACCGTTGGCAGAGACGATCAGCAAGCAAGATTGATTAGTGATTTGATAATTAGTTTGCCTAATAAGGTACATCCAATTAAAGTGAATGTTTTTAATAACGGGACTATTTATGGTTCTACTCTCTCTACTTTAATAGAAAGAGAATTAGCTAAAAGTCCTGCAGTGAAATTCTTAGGAATCAATTCGGTGGTGCAGGATTCAGCTCAATATCATAAAGAAGTCCAACCGCTTAAATGTGATGTCTTGGTGTTTATCGGTGAGCCGGGTGATGCTGCACAAATAGTCAAAGAGCTGGCACTCAATGGCAAACAGGGAATCACTTTTATCGGTGCTGATGGAATCTTTAGTCAAGCGTTTATTGATTCAGCTGGTGAGCGTGCGGAAGGTGCTTATGTCACGGGTAGTGCTTTTAGTAGTAATGAAGCAGTTGATGAATTTAATATGAAGTTCAAAGAAAGATTTCAGGCTAACTCTTCACCGTTTGCAATGAACAGTTATGATGCTACTAATATTCTTATTAATGCAATTCGCGCTTCTGTTGAGCATAGTTGTACTGTTAATGAAGAAGTGGCAAAAGCTCATTACGAGGGTGTTACTGGTTTGATAAGTTTTAATTCTATTGGTGACACAATTCAACCGCGTATGGCTATCTATCAAGTGGTGAATGGTGAGTTTGTGAAGCATGACAAATTTTCTTATAGCGAAAATAGATGATTATAGAAGCACTTAAATACGCTTTTCATTATGTTTCTTGTCCTGAATACGTTAGAAAACTTGGTTTGCTTTCAGATTTAGTTGGTATAGAGTCGCGCTTTAGTCGCTGCAAAAAACAATGGCAGCCGCATTTAGATAACTCTAAGCAAACGATCTTGGATACTGCTTTAGCGATGAAGAAGCGAGATAGAGTCTTAGTGCTCGGTGCTGGTTCTTTGCATGACCTACCTTTGCGTGAATTAAGTGGGCTGTTTGCTGAAGTGCATTTAGTAGATATATTTTTCTTGCAAGGTACTATTAATGAGATCAAAGGCTATCCCAATGTGGATTTCCATGAAGTGGATGTGACTGGGGTTTTGCGAGAGGCAGTAGGCGTAGTTTCTAAGCTTGGTATTGATGGGCTGGCTGAGCTTAGGATGCTCTCAAAGAGTGTGTCTAAGCACTTTTTGGATGATGAGTTTGATTTGGTTATCTCGTTAAATCTTCTCTCGCAATTACCGCATGGTATTAAAAAGCTTTGTGAAGAATTGAAGATTGAAAGTTTAGTCTTGAATGATTTTTATGCTAGTTTGATTTTGAATCATTTAGTTTATCTGAGAACTTTTGCTTTGCGTGGCGCGCGAGTACTATTAATTTCTGATACCGAGAAAATGGTTTATGATGCGGCTAGAGAATTAAAAGCTTGTGAATCTAGTTTGGAAGGTTTGGATGAAACTATATTTATGGGCTGGGAGGCTGCTGCTGATTGGGTGTGGGATTTGGCGCCGCTGGGGGAGTTAGAGAAAGATTATAGTTTGAAGTTGCAGGTGGAGGCTTATAGATTATAACTTTTAGTATAAAGTCCTACCTAACTTGGTTTGATCACTTAATCCTAATAAAAGACCTTTTACACTCAGTAAGATGAACCCATAAGTTTTTATCATCTAACTTTATTGAAGTTGCAACAGCTTCAGTTAACGAAGTACTCACACCATTTTGTTTTAATTTCTTGCTCTTACTATCCATGTATTGTTTCAATTAACTCTTCTGCCCCCCAAGCTTTAATACAAGGGATGCCAAGTTTTTCTGCAAGCTCGTCTAAGCTCATATCATCTAGAAAAATATTTTCTTCGATTGATTCTAAGAGATCCTTATGTCGCGCTTCGCGCTCCTCAGGATGACGGACTGTGGTTTTAAGCATCACTGAAGGTATAACTAGTGCTTCGCCCAAAAGCTCTTTAGGACAGTATTTGAGGGCAGTATAGATGTCGTTGCCTGTTAGCAAGCCTGAGACATTAGTTGTGCCCCAGAATTGTGAGTCGATGCAAATAGGTTTAAGCTCGATATTGGGTAGAGCGGCGTTGATTTTTTTAGCTACTTCATCGACGATGGGTTTAGAGATAGTGCCGTTGATCCAGGAGAATTTTCTTTTTGTTTGATGAGATTGCTTCGTCGCTGTGCTCCTTGCAATGACGGTGTCATTATGTTCCTTGCTATGACCGATAGTTTGTAGTTCACTATGACGAGCCAACTCATTTTCTATTTCACTAAGAAATAATCTAGTCATGCCGACACCATCTTCAAGCTGTGGATATTCGCCGTAATATTCAGGACCCGGTACTGGAGTGTGGGTCATTAAGAACCACTCGTCAGAAAGAAATACAAAGTTCTTGTGCTGAGGATTTTGTTGCTCCCATTCTTCTACTAAATTAACTACCGCAAAAGCCTCATCAGTAGTGAATCTGCGCAAACCAGCGCGATGAAATTTGGTTAGACCTACAGGTACTACAGCAACGCTGACGACAGGATGATCTTTAAGAGCATAGAGATCTTCAATCGTTCTCTGTAAGTGCTTTCCGTCGTTCATCTCTGGACAGAGGACTATTTGCGTGTGTACTGGGATATCAAGTGAATCAAGCCATTTGAGTTCATCAGCTATAGGAATAGATTTCTTGCGTCCGAGCATGAGGTTGCGCACTTCTGGTTCAGTTGCGTGCACTGAAACATAAAGTGGTCCTGGTCTGAGTTCTTCAATACGTTTGCGATCGGAGAAAGAAAGATTAGTAAGAGTCACATAGCTACCATGTAAATAGCTCAAACGAAAATCATCATCGCGCAAATGCAGGCTCTCACGGGTTTCCTCGTAAGGTTGATTTTCGATAAAACAGAACGGACATTTGTTCGCGCACTCTTGCACTCCATTAAATAAAGGTGTCACGAACTCAGCACCGAGTTCATCATCAGCATCTTTTTCTACTTCAAAAATTATTTCTTCATCAGCGCGTTTGATTAGTAACTCGGCGTAGTCGCAATGTTTAAACTGCAAATCAAAATCCATGATGTCACGCAATTTATTACCGTTAATTTCTATAATTTTGTCGCCTGGTTCTAGTCCTATCTCATAAGCTAATGACCACGGTGGTACTGAACTAATCACAGCAGGCGCAGAGACTATCTTTATGTCTTTTTGAGACTGAGGGTCTTTAATGCGGGAATATTCAAGCTCGTTTTTGTTTATTAACGTGCCTTCCATAGATAACATATATTAGCATATTGATTGTTGGGTGTTTAAGGCAAAATACCTGAGTGATTTGCTACATAAATCAATAATATGTTAAGTTATATGGATCGTGATAATATCTCATCGTCCAAATTCAAAAGCCGACCATTGTCCTTATAATTCTAAGCCTGCAGTTTCTCGCCCGCAGCGTACTGGTCCTATTTCTGGTTCTCGTGATAGAGACAATCGCAAGCGCATGCATAGAATACATCTAAGTGGAAAGCGTAAGTAATTTTCTATGTACTATAATTCCTAAATGGGTATGATCAAAAAAGCCGTTTACCTTGAAAGATCTCCTGCCAAAATAAATCTTTATCTGGATATCTTAGGTAAGCGTGAGGATGGTTATCACAATATAGAGACAGTGTTTCAAGCGGTGAATCTTGAGGATCATTTGACCTTTGAGATTAGTGTTGATTGTGCAGAGAACGAAGATGATATCAGTGATTCGATAGATTTTGAGATAGAGATTGATTCTAATAATGAGCAGGTTAAATCTTTGGGTTTGGATAACTCTGTGACTAAGGCTATTGAAGCGTATTTTGGTGTGGTGCCAGAGGAGGCGCAAGTACAATTCAATCCAGCAAACCCTTATGGAGTCGGGATTCTAGACATGATCTCTACAGTAAAGATTGATGTATTTATCGATAAAAATATTCCGCTGGAAGCGGGACTTGCAGGTGGTAGCGCCAATGCTGCTGCGACTTTAAGGGTGTTGAATAAATTTTTTGAGGATAATTTTCATTGGAGTTTAAGTAAGAAAGAACTCTTGAAACTTGCTGCTGATATAGGTTCTGATGTACCTTTCTGTTTGCAAGCTTTAGAGATGCCGCGTTGTTTTGGTGAGTCGCGTGGAGAGAAGCTTTCAGCGATTGAAGATATAGCAGATAGAAAAAATTTCTTACTTGAGATGTTTGATGAGCATAATCAATTGATCATTGTGAAGCCGAATTTTGGTATCGCTACTGCGGATGCTTATGCGCTTTTTAGTAAGGTCTATGGTAATAAAAAAATTGAAAGAACTGGACCAGGGGAAGGGCTTGGATTTTTTAATCGTTTTGAGAGTTTGATATTTGATGAGTATCCGGAGCTGCTTAATATTCAAGATACACTTTTAGAAATTGGTTGTAATTATGTCCTCTTAAGTGGTTCTGGTTCAGCAATACTCGGTTTGGTGAATCAAGACATTAATCTTGAAGAGGTCTATAAGGCTGCTGAAGAGAGTTTGGCTGATTGTGAAATTTTCAGGGCGAATTTTTTATAATATGTATTTCACCCTTCGGGCGAAATACATATTCGCTAGAAAGCTAAGTCAAAATCATTAGCATTATTGCTAATAAATTAAGGAGATATGTATTTCGCCCTTCGGGCAAAATACATGTTATATACTTTTCTAATGCAGTTTATTAAAGACAACATTAGGATTTTATCGATTATTGCCATCACTATTTTTGTGACTATGGGTTTATTTGAAGTGCAAAGGACTCTTCCTACTGAAGCTCCTACATACGACAAATTAAAGAAGCAAGTAGTTTATAGCAAAAATGGTTTGCATATTTTCACGAAGATGAAGTTAGGTTTGGATCTTATAGGCGGCTCGCAATTTGAGTTTCAAGCTTTGCCAACTGACGAAGTGAAAGAAATCACTCCGCAAGTTATGCGTGGTTTGGTGAAAGTATTTGAGAATCGTGTTAATGCTTCTGGTACTACTGAAGCGATAGTACAGCAAGCTGGTAAAGATCGTATTGTGGTGGAAGTTCCTGGAGCTGATCCTACTACTGTAAAACGTAGATTACTAAGAACTGCAAATTTAGAGTTTAAAGAATTAGTGGGTGGCTCTGAAACTCAGTCCGCAGACGGAACCCCTGCTGGTCAATGGGTTAGCACTGGTATCACTGGAGCGGATTTGAAACGTGCATCAGTTAGTACTGCTGGTGGTGGTGCTTGGGCTATAGATTTCGAGTTGAAGCCAGAAGCTGCAGCTGCTTTCGGTGATTTAACTGCAAGATTAATTGGTAAACCGTTGGGTATTTTCCTGGATGGAAATATGATCTCTGCACCTAGCGTGCGAACTGCAATTACCGCTGGTAGCGGACAGATTACCGGAAACTTTACTGTTGAAGAGGCGCAAGACCTATCGGTGCAACTCAATGCTGGTGCTCTTCCTGTGCCAGTAAAGATTCTTCAAGAAAGATCTATTGGTGCAACTCTAGGACAAGAATCTATTGCTAAAAGTGTGCATGCTGGTATCTGGGCGATGATTGCAGTTGTATTGTTTATGTTGGTGCTTTATCGCTTGCCGGGCTTGATTGCAGCTATAGCTCTTAGTGTTTATGTATTAATGACGCTGTATGCTTTTCAGGATAATGTAACTTTGACACTTGCTGGACTTGCAGGATTTATTCTTAGTATTGGTATGGCTGTCGACGCTAATATACTTATATTCGAGCGAGCAAAAGAAGAAATGAACGAAGGTAAGTCGGTGTTTGTCGGTCTGAGAGATGGTTTCGATAGAGCATATACTAGTATCTTTGATTCAAATATGAATACTTCTATTGTTTGTATCATTCTCATTATGTTTGGAACGGGCATTGTGAAAGGGTTTGCTATTACTCTACTTATTGGTGTGGTACTAAGTTTATTTAGTTCAATATTTATAACCAAGACTCTTTTATTTACTTGCGTCAAAATATTTAATATTAAAGAAACTTCTTTGTTTAAATAAGTGCTTAGAATATTCAATGAGATCGCCACGTCACGCGCTTTGCGCGTTCCTCGCGATGACGGGTTAATAGTTTCAAATAAGCTATAATATTGGTTGATGTTCGACCAATTACTACGTATATTTGCCGGTGACGCTAATAAAAAGACTCTAGAAAAGATCAAGCCTATAGTTGAGCAGATTAATGCTTTAGAAGCGCAAATTAGCACTTTAAGCGATGAGGAGTTAAGAAATAAAACTGCCCAATTTAAAGAGCAAATTCAAGCGAGATTAGCGGAGACTAAGTTTGAGAAATTAATTAAGGACGATGTTGAAAAACGACCAGGTCAAATTAGAACTAGTCACGATAAAGTTTTAAAAGAAGTTTTAGAAGAAATATTGCCTGAAGCTTTTGCTGTATGTCGTGAAGCAAGTAAGCGAATTTTAAATATGAGACATTTCGATGTGCAGCTAATTGGTGGTATACAGTTGCATCGCGGATTTATAGCTGAGATGCAAACCGGTGAAGGTAAAACGTTGGTTTGTACTTTGCCTGCGTACTTAAATGCGTTAGCAGGACGTGGAGTGCATGTGGTAACTGTGAACGATTACTTGGCGCAGCGTGACTCTGAATGGATGGGTAAGCTTTATAAGTTTTTGGGTTTGTCTGTTGGATTGATAGTTGCAGGTAAAACTCCCAAAGCTCGTCAGGAAGCCTATGGTAGCGATATAACTTACGGAACTAATAATGAGTTTGGTTTTGATTATCTTCGTGACAATATGGAAACTGATTTGGGTGATTGTGTTCAGCGACCATATTATATGGCGATAGTCGATGAAGTGGATAGTATTCTTATCGATGAAGCGCGTACACCGCTCATTATTAGTGGTATGCCTGATGCTCGTAAGAATGATATTTATGTAGCGATGGCTAAGGTTGTAAAACAAATGCAACGTGGAACTGGTGAGAAAGATACTTCTGCTAATTCTCATTATTACGTAGATGAGAAAGCGCGTAATGTAATTCTTACTGATGCTGGTATTAAGCAAGCGGAATCACTGCTGAAGGTAAATGATCTTTGGGACCCAGAACTTAATCTGGCACATCATTTGATTCAAGCTCTAAGAGCAAAAGAAATATTTATTAACGACACTGATTATATAGTCAAGAAAAGTGAAAAGAATGGCAAGAAAGAAATAGTTATTGTCGATGAGTTCACTGGTCGTTTGATGGAAGGACGTCGATGGTCTGATGGTTTGCATCAAGCCGTGGAAGCTAAAGAGGGAGTGCCAATTCAAGAGGAAACTCTTACTATGGCAAGTATCACTTTCCAAAACCTTTTTAGGTTATATCCTAAACTTGCAGGTATGACTGGTACTGCGATGACAGAAGCTGAAGAGTTTGAGAAAATTTATAACCTTGGTGTATTCACTGTTCCAACTAACAGACCTTGTGTGAGAAAGGATTTGAATGATGTGGTTTATAAAACTGAGGCTGCTAAATTCTTTGCAATTGCTGAAGATATCGTGAATGCTCACAACCAAGGCACACCTGTGCTGGTTGGTACTACTAGTATTGAGAAATCTGAGTACTTAGCAAACATACTTTCTAAGCCAAATACAGCGCTTAATGTTTTGCAGTTTAGATTAGAGAGATTAAAGCAGCAACTTAAAGCTAATAAAATAGAACTAACTCCTGCTGATTTAAAAGTTTTAGATAAGCCTGGTAATTTAACACAAGTCAATATACAAGGCATTCTTAGCACTATTGGTAGCTCTGTTAAAAGTCCAAATGATGATTTGAATTTCGCTATCGAGAGCTTTGAAAAAGTGGTAATGGTATTAGAAGCTATTCGTAAGGGTTTAAATGTTAATGTCTTGAATGCGAAGCACCATAAAAAAGAAGCGCAGATTATTAGAGAAGCTGGTAAACCTGGCGCTATAACTATTGCGACTAACATGGCTGGTCGTGGTACGGACATCATTTTAGGTGGACATCTATCTAGCGATCCTGAAGATCCTACTTATCATACGGTAGATATAGAAGCTCAAAATGCTGTTAAAGAGCATGGCGGTCTTTATGTAGTTGGTAGTGAAAGACACGAAAGTAGAAGGATAGACAATCAGCTGAGAGGTCGTTGCGGCCGTCAGGGAGATCCCGGTATGTCTAAGTTCTATCTATCTCTAGAAGATAGTTTGATGAGAATATTTGGTGGTGACAGAGTTGTCTCTGTGATGAATATGCTTAAAGCTGATGAGGATCTGCCTATAGAAGCGGGCATCATTACAGGTGCTATTAATAGTTCTCAGAAAAAAGTAGAAGCGCATAACTTTGATTTACGTAAGCATGTACTCCAGTACGATGACGTGATTAATACTCAGCGTGAAGTGATTTATAGAGAGCGCAGAGAGATACTTGAAGGTGGCGATATTCACCCACATGTTTTAGAGATGATTGATGAGCATTTAGAGATGTTAGTGCTAAGTCAAATCACTCCTAGTACACCAAAAGAAACGTGGTTTGATGATAGTAATGGACCTAGTCCGATAACTAAATTACTTGAATCTTTGAAAACTGATTTTACTGAAGAGATAGTCAAGGATATCGAACTTGCAGAAAGCGCTGAGGATGTGAATTTCGATGCTTTAATGCATCAAGTTAAATCTACTGCTCATAAAATTTATGAAGCAAAAGAACAGTCAGTTGGCAGTGATGTGTTGCGTGAAGCTGAAAGGCAGATCATGCTACATGTTATAGACTCTAAGTGGATTAGTCATATCCATGCCATGGACTCACTGAAAGAAGGTATTCATCTTCAGGGTTATGGACAAAAAGATCCATTGATTGAATATAAGCGTGAAAGTTTTGATATGTTTGAAGTCTTGCTTGCTGATATAAGAAAGAACACGGTTTCATTACTGTTCCATGCACAGATAGTTAACCAAAAGACAGCGGTGGCGTAAATTTTCTACCGTCTATCGGACAACTCTCTTAAATACTTATAAGTAGTAATCTCTTCTTCTGTAAGTTTTTTAGGGATATCTATAGATATGTGAACATAATGATCGCCTAAAACCTCTCCGTGAGAGTTTTTCAAGCCCTTATCTCGTAATCGTAGTATTCTACCGTTATTGGTATTGGCTGGGATAACTAGCTCTACCACATCTTCTAAGGTAGGGATTTTTTTAGTACAACCGAGTACGGCTTCTTGAGGCTCTAGAGTTAGTTCGCTATGTATATCCTCTCCGTCAATCCAAAACTTATCATGTTCTTTAAGTTTGACTATGAGATAGAGGTCTCCGTTAGTACCTCCATGTTGACCGGGTTTGCCTTCGTTAGCTACTTTAATCTTAGTACCGTTTCTCACACCAGAAGGAATACTTACTTCTAAACGACGTACTTGCTTGTTAGTGGTGGTGATTTCTACCTTGCGAATACAGCCATGATAAGCATCTTCAAGGCTGAGTTCTATCTCCATCTCAAAGTCTTCACCACGAATAGGTTTCTTTTTAGGGGCTTCTTGCTCAGTAGTAGCAGCTTTCTCTTTTTGTTTTCCGAAAAACATCTCAAAGAAATCACTAAAGCTTTCGTCTTTTTTGTGACCATTTTGTGCAGCTTGGGGAGCGGTTTTGGCGGTGGTGGTGCGTTCACGCAGTTCCTGTTCTTTTTGTTTGTAGAAGTCAGCAAAAGAACTATAGTTAGAGTACATTTTTTGTTGTTTGAAGTTTTGTGATTTGTTACCAGCAAATGCATTAGCTGAGTTTTGCATGTTTGAATACAGGTAGTCATAGCGACTGCGTTTGGTTTTATCCTTTAACACTTCATGAGCTTCATTAATTTCTTTGAATTTTTCTTCAGAACCACCTTCCGTATCTGGGTGATATTTTTTTGCAAGTTTTTTGAATGCGTCCTTTATCTCTTTTTCATCAGAGTCGTTTTTTACGCCGAGGGTTTTATAGTAATCTTTGAAGTCCATCTAGCCTTGTCCTGAAATCGCCCATAACTGTGTTACGCTCATGGACGATGTGCGTAGAGCTTACTAAGTATTATGCCCGTTGCTACTGAAACATTCAGGCTCTCAAATGATAGAGGAATGTGAATTTGGAAGTCGCAGTGCTTCAGCATATTATCACTAAGACCTTTGCCTTCATTTCCCATTACAATGACTGATTTTTCAGCAAAATCCACTTCGTATAAATTTTGCGACTTATCTTTAGATACGTTGGTGCCGTAAATCCAGAAACCATTTTTCTTTAATTTCTCAATGCAAGTGGCTACGTTGGTAACTCTAACTATGGGAAGTTTGAAGGCCGCGCCGGCGCTGGTACTGATTACGGTTTGGTTCACTGGTGAACCTTTGTGTTTTGGTAAAACTAAAGCATCAACATTGAAAGCATATGCAGTACGGATCATGGCACCCAGATTATGTGGGTCTTCTATGTTTACAGGAATGAGAACTCGTTTCAACTCACTAGACTCTAAAAAATCTTCTTCGTGCAAGGTTACTGGAGCTATCTCTGCGATTACCGAGCGATGATCTTCACCATCTGCAATACGATCTAAGTCTTGTTTGTCTACTTTAACTACAGGGATTTTTTTGGCGCGAGCTTTGTCTTCGATTTCTTTTAAACGTGGATTTGGTTGTTTGCTGATCCATACTTTATTAACAGATACATCAGAGCTAAGGCACTCTAGGACTGCGTTTTTACCAAATATCTTTTGTTGCTCTTGCTTCACGGTGTTTCTTCTAGACCTGGATCTGACTCAGTTTCTGGACTTGTTGTTGGGTTAATAGTTTCAGACTCTGCTGTTCCTGCACCGTCTATCTTAAATTGTTTAGGTCTAGGAGCAACTCGGTTTTTTGAAGCTGCAGGTTTATCACTGCTATCACCCAATGCATTAATAGTTTTTAGTTGCTTGTCTTCTTTAGAGAGTTTCTTCTTTAATGGAGCGAAGTTTTCATCTTCTCTAGGTTTAAGTTTATCCACTTCTGGAACTGGAGCATGTTCAGTTGGCTCAGTACCAGGTGCAAAGCGCTTGAATACTGGGTTTGGAGTGTATTCATTAGCAAGCAAGCCTGTTAGGGGATCTATCGCTACTAAATTATAATTGCTAGAGAAAGTGAAAGCTCTAGATGGTTTAGGTTCAGCTTCATAAAGCTGAGTCATATATTCCTTCCAAATCCAAGCTGGAGTGCTACCACCAGTCGCGTATCTAGACAATACTTCTTTATTGCGCTCGTTACCGCACCAAACAGCTGTAACATAGTCAGTAGTAAATCCAATAAACCAAATGTCTCTACTACCGTCTGCTGTACCGGTTTTACCAGCCATAACTCTGTTAGGCATTTGTGCCATAGCACCAGTACCAAACTTCACTACATCTTCCATGATGTTCACTAATTGAGCGACATGAATTTCAGGAAGACTGTTTTTTGCTACTGCTTTGTTTAATTCAAGTACTCTACCTTGACTATCAGTTATACGTCTAATCAGTATTGGATCGATGCGTACACCACCTCTAGCGAAAGTAGAATAAGCATTAGCTACTTCTAAAGGCGTGAAAGCTTGCGCTCCCAATGCAAGTGACAGTAAGGGTTGCATCTCAGACTTGATACCAGCTTTGTGTGCTGTATCAATGATGTTCTTCATGCCAGTTTTCATGGCAACTTTAATAGCTGGAATATTTCTTGAGAAGATTAGTGCTGCTCTAACTGTGATAGGTCCATGGAACTCATCATCAAAATTAGTTGGACGCCAGTAGCCACCTGCTTGAGATACATCTGGGATCTTGATTGGTTCATCTTCAATAACTGTACTTGGATCTACAACTCCATTCATGAATGCAGTTAAATAAACGAAAGGTTTAATTGCACTACCTATAGTATGTGGGTTGATTGCTCTATTGTATTGATACTGCCAGTAGTTGCCTACACCACCAACGAGTGCTCTAATCTCAGCAGTTTCTAAATCTAAAGTTACTATCGCTCCTTGGTTAATACCAGCAGCTGCATTTGCAATCCCGGTCTCCAAAGCTCTTTGAGCAAGCTCTTGAGCTTGCGGGTCTAAGCCGGTGTATACCTTAAGTCCTTTGGATTTAAGATCATTGCGATTAAAACGCTTAGTTAATTCTTGCTCTACGTAACTGAAGTAGTAGGGAAATAACGCAAGGTTGCCTTGAGATCTTTTGAAATTAATTTTGGCTGCTTTCGCCTTATCGTAATCAGCTTTGCTGATATAACCATGCTCATACATCTTGTCTAGAACATAGCGCTGTCTTTTCATCGCTGGTTCTAGGTTCTGTGATAAATAACTTGGAGCTGTAAGCAAACCGGCTAGGTAAGCGGCTTCTTCGATGTTTAATTTTGAAGATGGTTTAGAGAAGTATCTCTGAGAAGCTCTTTCTATACCGTAAGCTAAGTTACCAAAATAAACTTGGTTTAAATAGATTTCAAGGATCTTTTCCTTGGAGTATTTGCCTTCGACTTGAAACGCAATCAGTAACTCAAGAATCTTACGGCTCATGGTGCGCTTATACCTTTCATCTTCTTTAATGAAGAGGTTCTTTACCATCTGCTGAGAAATAGTACTTCCACCCTGAACTACTCTGCCAGCCTTGATGTTAGTAGCGAGAGCTCGCATTACTGAGCTTAAGCTGAATCCTGAGTGATGAAAAAACTCACTATCTTCCGCAGCAAGTACCGCTTGTTTTGCATAATCAGAAATTTGCGAAAGTTTAACTACTTGTCTATCTTCTTTACCTTGTAAAACTCCAACAAAATTATCGCGATAGTCATAAATTTCTATACTTCCTATAGGTTGATAGTCTTCAAGAATAGAAAGATCAGGTGCACCCATGGCAAAAGCCATAACCGGAATCATTAATCTGGTGGTCATTGGCACCGCAATAAAAATCAGAAAAATTGCGAAGATAATTTTGGTTGCAAGTGCTTTATTTGTAGGCATGGAAGGATATTTTATCAGTATAGAAGCCCTCAGGCAAATTATCTAAAATAATAATGTTTTTTGTTATTTTTTGGCAGTCTGGCAGCGCGATATCGCCGATCCGGACTCGATATAGGTCATTAACGCTGTTTCCTAAGGCTTGGGTCATTTTTCTGATTTGACGTTTATAGCCTTGTTTAAGTATCACCATAAATTGTTTAGAGTTGATTTGCTTTACTTCACAAGCTTGAGTGCGCACTGGTTGGTCATCATCTTCAGGTGTGATTTCTACTCCAGAAGAAAAGTCATTAAGAAATTTTTTACTTAGTTCTTCTTTGCAAGTAACTAAATATTCTTTTTCATGTTCGTATTTTGGATGAGTTAATTGTTGAGTTAAATCTCCGTCGTTAGTTAATAGAATTAAGCCGCGAGACTCTTTGTCAAGTCTGCCGATTGGATAAATTTTATGTGTTTGAATTTTTTCTAGGAGTTTGTTGCTGAGCGCTTGCTTAGGATGGTTGAGTAAGTAATCGATAATATTGTTGGGTTCATCTGGTGCGCAGGTACAAACCACTCCTGGTGGTTTGTTGAAGGCAATATAAAGATGGTCTTGTTTTTCGTTTTCTTGGTAGTTTAAAGTTTGACCTTGGTATTTTACTTGGTCTCCGGCTTGGAGTATTTGTCCTAGTGAGGCTACTTTGTTATTGACTAATACTTCACCATTAGTAATAGCGCGATCTATATGGCGCCTTGAGCCTAGTCCAGAGTTTGCGAGATATTTGTTGAGGCGCACTTGGTAATTATAACTTTAAGTAGATCCTTACGTCGCGCTAGGGCGCTCCTCAGAATGACGATAGAATGTATAATTGAACTAATGCCTGACCTTAGCGATTTAACTTACGATTTGCCTGAGCTCCAAGCTCGTTATTCCTCAATCAAGGAGTATCTTTGATCAAGATCAGATTACTAAAGAGATTCAAGAATTAGAACAAGAAATGTCAGCGCCGGGATTTTGGGATGAGGCGGCTACTGCACAAACTAAATCCCAAGCTTTATCTCGCAAGAAATCTCAGTTAGAGATGTTTAAAACTTGGGAGCAGCGTTTAAATGATTTGATGGAACTAGAAGCGCAGAAGAATGCTGCTAGCGATGAAGAAAAATTACAGTATCAAGAAATGATCGTGGATGAATATTTAGCGTTGGCTAAAGAGTTTAAAGTTTTTGAGTTTGAGAAAATGATGTCTGGTGATTATGATCAATCGGATGCCATTGTCTCTATCAATGCGGGTGCTGGTGGTACTGACGCGCAGGATTGGGCAGAGATGCTCTTGCGTATGTATACGCGCTGGGCGGAGAATATCAAAGCTTTTAGAGTGGAGTTGCTAGAACGCTCTGATGGAGAGGAAGCTGGGCTTAAATCTGCGACTATAAAGATCTCTGGTCCTTATGCTTATGGTTATTTAAGTGCTGAGAAAGGTGTGCATCGTTTAGTACGCAAGTCACCATTTAAATCTTCTGCTGATTCTAGGCAAACTAGTTTTGCTGGACTAGAAGTGACACCAGTGGTAGCTGATATGTCTAAGATTATAGAGCTTGATGATAAAGATCTAGAGATAGATACGATGCGCTCTGGTGGCGCTGGCGGACAGAATGTAAATAAAGTAGAATCTGGGGTGCGCGTTAAGCATATTCCTAGCGGCATCGTAGTGAAATGCACTCAAGAACGTAGTCAAATACAAAATAAAGCATTAGCCCTTGACTTGATTAGATCTAAATTACTGGCATTGAAAGAAGAAGAGCAGAAAGCAAAAATAGCTCAGCTTAAGGGTGAGTCAGTCTCTGCTTCTTGGGGTAATGCTATACGTTCCTATGTATTAGATGAGGGAAGAGTTAAAGATGTGCGTACTAAGTATGAAACGCGCGATGTGGAATCTGTTTTAAATGGTGAGATAGATGCCTTTATTGAAGCGTATCTGAGGCAGATTGCAACCTCTTAACCTAAGCTTAACTTATTTATGTTTCAGTGTATCCAAGGTGGTATAGGGGAAGAAACTAATCATGGCTGCAATTAACTCAACATTACAATTAGCGAAGATCAGAAGCCAAATTGATATTCAGCAACAAATCATTGGTGATTTAGAGTCTGAATTGCAAAAATCTATTTTAGGTGATCCGCGCGATATTAAAGGCGGCTCTCTTGGCGATATCGTAGACAATGTTCAAAAAAGCTACGACTCTGTATTTGGTGGTAATTTACTTGGTGCGGCATTTAAGCAAGGTGTTAATGCCTTCGTACAAAATAAAAATGGTGCAGTTCCAGATTTACACACAGTTTATCCTGAGCAAGATGTAATCAGAAGTATGCTTTATCAAGCTAGAGCATTATTAGGCGAGCTGCGTGTTGAAGAACAACAGTGGAACGTAGAAGTTCAGGAAGAAAAGGCTCGTAAAAAAGATTTAACTGATTTTGCGAAGGGTTAGATCTCGTAACCTTTCATTAGTACTTTTAATTTTTGTAATACTTTCATGTGAAGCTGAGAAGCTCTAGATTCAGACACTCCTAAGACTTCACCAATCTCTCTAAATGTAAGCTTTTGATAATGATACAGAGCCACTACTATTCTCTCTCTTGGATTGAGTGAGTCTATGGCTTGTGCAAGCTTGTCTTTAAGAATGTTTTGATCAGCATAATCTTCTTGGCTCTGGCTATCAGAAGTAAGATTGTCTACTAATGCAACTTTCGCTTCTTCAAATGGTCTTGTCGCTTCAGTTGAATCAAGTGAGAACACTAAAGCACTCGCTTCGGTTTTGATCTGTCTTAAATCTTCTGAATCTATATTTAATGCAGCTTTGATCTCTTCATCATTTGGAGCTCTGCCAAATTGTCTCTCTAATCTAGTTACAGCTTCATTAAAGCGTTTAACTCTAGTTCTACCTGTTCTGCTCAAGAAATCTCTTGATCTCAAGAAGTCAAGTATTTCTCCTCTAACTCTATTGATAGCAAAAGTTTCAAATGAACATTTCTGTTGAGGGTTGAATCTATCTACAGCTTCTATCAATCCAATAGTTCCGTAACCTAATAAATCTTCTCTGTCGAAATCTGCAGTCTCTATATGTGGGAAGCGACCTATAACCCAATTAACAATATAAGCATATCTTCTAATAAGTTGTTCTCTGATTTGACCTGGCTTATTCTGCGTAGTGAAACGGTTCCAGATACGCATAGACTCTTCTCTGTCGCGAACATCTGACGGAATATTGGCTGCAAGTGATTTATCTGGGCTTTTCCTAGCGCTTGCAATTATTTGATTGTCGTCTACGGTTTTTTTCATTTGTTATATCTTTTATTTTTTAGATCACTTGTAATTTCGCTTGCCTAATTGCTATTTGTTCCTCGATGTATCTTTTGCGCTCGTCTCTTTTTCTTTTGATATCAGTCAGTCTCTTTCTCTGTAAATGTGCACCCAGCACGCTTCCAATGCAGTAAGCAATTAAACCAATCGTTAGCGAAAATACTAGGCTTTGATACATTGCTTCTTGTATCTGGATGTTGATGGCTTCCTTACCGATTATGCTGTAGGTGTAGTGTGCTGCTAGAGATAGCGACCATGAGATGAGGGCTGCTTTCACAGAAATGTTTCTGTAAGCTTTAAGCTCACCCATCAAGGTTTCTTTCAACATTCCTTTGTTTTCAAATATGCCTGATGAAGCCATTGATTGCGTCTCCTAGGGGTATATTCCAAAAAATGGTGTCAATAATAAGTCCCTCTGATGCATGAACTTTCATGTATAAAATCGAATAATAGAACTACTAATCTAGTACCTAAGCCAGTCTTATAGGCTATTTAGAGTAAACGAAATAGGGAGGAAGGGGTATTTGTGGTTAAGGGGTGGTTAATCTATAAACAACAGTGGCGTTAAGAACCCGTCTAGGATTACTATGCCAACTATCACTAAAGCTGTGGCTTTGGTTGTGGTCATTCCAACTTCTTTTGCTCCACCGCTGCAATTCAATCCCATAGTGATGTTAATGAGTAGCGCGTAGATGCAAAATATTTCAGTTTTAATTAGTGGATAAAAGTATTCTTTTAGTCCAAGCACTCCCCATGCGGATTCTAGGAACTCGGCAAATTCTAAATTGATAACTAGTTTAGCTACCATCATGCCTGCAAAGGTGCTGATAATTAATGCAATCGCAAGTATTAATGGAGCTAGTAAAATAACGGCAAGTATAGTTGGAGCTAAGAGAAAATATATAGGATCAATTTTAAGTACACGCAAGACATCTATCTGTTCTGTTACTTTCATTGTGGAGATTTCTGCGGTGAGTGCAGTGCCGCATCTTGCTGCTATCGCAAAGCCAATAAAGATAGGAATGATTTCTCGTAAATCTGCTACGGCGATTAAAGCACCAACTAATTCTCTACCTCCATGCTTAGTTAATTCGATTGCAGTATTGTAGGTAAGTATCATGCTTGCTAGTGAACATAAAGCGACTACCATTAATATGGATTCATAGCCGATAAATAATAATCTTGAAACGAATTGTTCTTTTTGAATTTCGCCTTTAAGAATATATTTAAATGATTTAATTAAATATAAAAGTGCAGACCCTGCTATCTCTGAGAAGCTTGCTTTGTCTGAGGCAGTAGTGTTGATGAATGCCATGATGTTTATTCTAGCCTATGAGATTGCTTCGTCGCCTTCGGCTCCTTGCAATGACGAAATACTGGGCTTGCAAGACATAAATCGAATAGTTAACTATAATGAAGATTGGTGCCCAAAAACGAGCACAATTACATAAAAGATCTAAGGGTAATACTAAAGGATAAGTTCTTATCCATATTATTTCTCTGTTTCTTATTTTTGGCCTTGCCAGTATGCGCAGAGGACGACGCTAGTGTTGCTCCAGCTATAGTTTCTGAAATTAATATAGTCGGTAATAGATTGTTGGGTGACGATGTTATTCGAGAGCAGATCACTACTGCAGTAGGTAAGTCATTAGATAAAAATGTCGTGATCGAAGATCTTAAGAAGATTTATGCTATGGGTTATTTCATACCTAAAACTGTAGAGGCGCAACCTTTCCAGAGATCCAATGGTACGGTGGTTTTGAACTATAAAGTAGAAGAGAATCCACCGGTAACGGATTTGATTATTTACGGTAATGAACTTAGTAAAGAAGTTGATGCCTATGCGTTTTTTAGTGATTTAGTGGGTAAGCCTGAAAACGCCAGATTGATTTCTGAGCGTATTCAAAACCTAGAACGCAGTTACTATACCAAGGGCTATATTGTTGCTCGAGTCAAGGACATAGATCTAGACCAGAGTGGTCAATTGAAAATTTATATAGATGAAGGCAATATAAATGAAATTCGTTATATAGGAAATGTGCGCACTCAAGAGGGCTACTTAGATCACTTGGTTTCTAGTACTGATGTTGATGAACCTTACAATGAGAGCCAGTTTGCTAAGGATTATAAGAAAATACAAGGTACTGGTTACTTCGATAATATCACTCGTGTAGTTAAACCTAGCGAAGAGGGGCAGGGTTATGTGCTTGAAGTGCAACTCAAAGAAAAAGAGAAAACTACTAACTTAGGTGTTGGTGGTGGTGTTAACTCTTCTGCTGGTTTGTTTGGTAATGTGAATTTATCTAAGGGAAATATTCATGGCAGGGGAGAAACCTTGAATCTTAATGCCCTTATAGGAAGCGGTTATGGAGCAGGTTCTACGTTTAACACCAATAGTAATTTGGTACGTAGTGGTAAGTATACTTCTATCAGTGCTTCTTATGCCATTCCGTATTTTAGAGATTCTGATTACACTTTAAAACAATATGTGAGTCTTACTAAGGGTCCAAATTTCTTAGTGGATTTGTCTAATCAAACTTTAGTTACTGGCGGAGCTTCTGTTTCTAGAGCATTAGATGATAACCAAAGTATTAGTTACGGAACCTCACTTAACTGGATCAATATCGAGGACCGGGATAGACAGACTTATCTAAGACAGGTGACGCGCAATATACTGAGACAAGATCGCCTTAGTAATAGACAATTGTTTGATAGTGATGATGAAGATTTCTTGCTTGGTAGAAGAGGTATGGCAAGAGCTGAAGCTAAAGAGATTAGAGACTCACAAATTATTAGCGGTAGTTTTGTAGATTTCCCGGTGAATTATAATTATCAGAATTTAGATAGTAGTAATAGACCACGTGATGGTGTGAAGTTTAGAGGAGGATTCACTCCTACAGCAGGTTTGGGGGATGTGACTAGTTATACTAAACTCAGTGGTAGTATTTCTCGTTTCGTGCCAATGCCGCGCAATTCTACTTTGATATTTAACGTGCGTGGTGATTATGGATTGCTCGGAACCATTCCGCAGTTTGCTAAATTTAGGCTCGGCTCCTTTAATGGGGTTCGTGGTTACAGACAATTTACTGATCTAGGTGTTGGTGACAAGCTTGCTATCACTACTACTGAATTGAGAACTCCTATTTATAATGTGGTCCCAGCTTTAGAGAAGTATAAGATTCTGCGCAATGTGGATTTTGCGTTGTTTGCTGATGCTGGAGTAATAGGCGGAGATAGTAGATTGAATTTAGTAACCAATCGTTTGTCGCGTGCTGCGGCTGTTGGTTTTGGGCTGAGAGTGAATGTGCCGCTTATTGGGGCTTTGAGGTTTGATGTCGGTTTCCCGCTAATTGCAGCGATAACCAAGAATCCAAGATTCTATAGATTTAACTTTGGTCCAGCGAATTTCTATTAGAGATTTATGCATGAGGCTTAACTACGAGCTTGTCGAGGATACAATTCTACAAGTTTGTCTATATTCCAACCATTGGTTTCTTTTCTAACTTGGCTCAATGTTTTGTCTTCAAGTCTTGAATCCTGATTTGTAGCAAGCGTTCTTTTTCTTTTGCTTGTGCCTGTAGATTCTTGTTCTTCATTTATGCTACTTCTAGATAGCTCCCTTAGTCGCTCTTCTATAAGAGCTTGTTGTGTCTCCGGATCTGCAGAAGGATCTATTATTGATCCTATCCCTTCCCTTAAGGTAGTATCTTGAGATTTTGCTAGTTCTCTTAAATGGTTTTGAGCTTCTGTTGCATGTCTAAAATCTATTGCTTTAATTTCATTTCCCATTAATATCAATAATGCTATTGTAGTGCGTTGAAGATCTAAAATCTTTGAAAATTGACTTATCATGTCTTTTGGTATATACTTATTCCAATCTAAATTAGGAAAGGCGGATCGGAATGCTGGTCTTATGTCTTGTAAAAACTCAAATACATGCTTAAAATTTTCCTGTATGGATGGCAAGCTAGTATTGCTTTTCAGTGTTTGAATACTATCCGTTAAAAATTTTTGGCTAACTCCTGTTGCTCTTTCATGAAGAGACTCTAGGTCATTTAAAAGATTATGCCTTACGTAAGTCAAATTTTCTAAAAGATTGGATACTCTTTGAGTGTTAGGAAAATAATTATCTGCTTCATCTCCACCTTTAAATATTGTGCGAAATGAATATAATATGGTATTTAAGTTTATTGGTGATCTGGTTCTAGGAACTTGCCCTGGACTCAAAGATGTTCCTTGAATAGAGAGTGCTTTGCATCCTTCAATAAACTCTTTAATTAAATTTGCAGTTAATGATGCTAGATCTGTAAAAATACTAAGTTCATCAAGGTTTTCATGAATTCTAGATAAGGTGTTATCATTGGGATCTTCTGCCTTCAATAATGCATTATGGTTTTCTTCTAGCCCTACTTTTATCTTTTGTAAGTCGGGCAGAATACTGTTAGCTGCGATCTGTAGATCGTCAACATAGTGTAAAGTAGCATTTGCAGGTGCTAGAGGTAATACCATGTAGTTAATAATACCATATTTGATTTATCTTTAGTTTCACTTAAGTTTCTAATCTATAATACATGTTATTATTAGTCTCTATGTCAAATCAAGAAGAATTGCGTGATATGAACCAGGCCATAAGTGAAGAGTTACCTAAAGATGAAAACACAGAGCTTAGTGATGAAGCAAGAATCGCTTTTGCATTGTATTTAGACGTAATGAAAGAAGGCAGAGTTACTAAAGAGGGTACTAAAATTCCTCCTTTAAATACGCATAAGATCTCTAGATTGGCTGAAGTAAATGCAAAACAAGTATCTAAAGGTTTTGATAGATTAAGAACCAAGGGTTTCTTGAATAATGATGACAACGGTGATCTTTATATCCCTGACATCATTGCTTTTGAAGACTGGCTTAGAGCTGAAGGCGCTGTAGTCTAAGAGTCTATTCAGATAGAGTCTAAATGAACATTTTATAAGATACGGATTATTTTCTTTGAATTTAACCGAGGCATAACCCTTATATTTTATATATATTGCATCATGGCAATATATCAACATATCCCATACATTAACTCCGCAGAACGCATGGCAGATGCATCGGCTCTCGTCTCCCAAACAGAATCCGATAACGCATTTGCTGAGCAGCTTCAACAGATGGCTATATTGGGGATTGGTGACGCGCAAGCTGCAAGACAATTACTCGCAGTAGTAAGAGAGCTCTTAGGTAACGCAAGAATCAATCAACAGTTTTGGCTAGAAGTTGCTAAGCAAGACAAAGAAACTTACAAGAAGGAAAATGAACTCATTAAGAGTACATAGAGGAGATACATAATCAAATGATAACTTATAACAACGTCTCTGTAGAGCCCAGTTATGTAGATTGGGAAATACAGGCAGATTACAATGACAGAGGACTTAAACAGCTCTCGGCGAGCAACTTTCAGGACATCTTCAATATGACGAAGAGAATTACTGAGGTTGAAACCAAGATGGGTAAGCTTAAATTTCGTATGCAAGGTATCGGCGGTATGATCGGTATCGGTGCAGGTGCCCTTGGTGGTCCGCTTGGCAGTGTGATTGGTTTTGGTATCGGTAGATCCGTTGGTGGTTTTATCGGTAACGCTATGGGACAAAAATACTATGGCGAAGAACAAATGACTATTAACGAAAACCTGTTCCTGGCGCGTCAGCGTGATGGTCAGATCAAGTACATGATTGGTGAACTTGATGGTGCACAAAGTATGCTCAGAACTATGAGATCAAATGCTGTGAATGATGACAAGAAGATCATTCAAGACATGATGGTTCTGTAACTTAACGATTCTCCCTCCCTCCCAAAAAAACTAAGTACCCACCCCGTAAGGGGTGGGTACTTAGTTTTTGTAATGCTAATAGAAGGCATATACTTGCCGACTCAGAATAATTTACTAGTTAATTATTTTTGTAATTCAACGGTTGATTCAACTCATCAACAGGACCGATGTAATCCTTCCGTAGAGGGAATCCCTCCCATTTGTCTGGATTAAGAATTCTTGTAAGGTTAGGGTGACCTTCGTATTGAATACCGATCATGTCATAAGCTTCACGTTCTTGCCAGTTTGCGCTTGCAAATACTTCTGTTAAAGTCGGGACTATAGCTTTGTTGCGCGGCACTGTAACTTTTAAAACTACAGCTGTTCTGGGAGAGCCATCTAAGCCAAGGTTCTCAATCCTAGTGATAGATTGGTATCCATCTTTTACTTCAACAGCGGTGATGAAGTTTAGGAAATCTAATTTCTTGCCTTTCTTTAAATCTTTACATGCTTGCACTAGGTCGCTTGCTTCAAGTGCGATCATCTCAGTACCGCTTTTATCGTTGCCAAGAGCTTTGGCTTTGATGCCTTTCTCTTGTAAAAATTTTCCAAACTCGCCAAATTCTATAGCTGCTGGAGTCTCTGGTGTTGCTGCTGTTTCGCTCATAATTATCTACCAATCATCAAACCAGTTTCTTCATCCACCTGTTTGGTTTTGTTTTCGTGGGCTAAAGCTATTGCCCTACGTCCTGCAAGTTTTTCGCGACGTATTTTGCGCTGTAGCGTGAAAAGCCCATGTAGTAAGCCTTCTGGACGAGGCGGACAGCCAGGTACATAAACATCTACGGGAATAATTCTATCTACACCTTGTACTACTGAGTAACTATCGTGGAACATACCACCAGTAATAGTGCAAGCGCCCATGGCGATAACATACTTAGGCTCTGGAAGCTGTTCGTAGAGTCTGATTAAAGCAGGTGCCATTTTACGAGTAATAGTTCCAGCGGTGATAATCAAATCAGCTTGACGCGGAGTTGCACGGAAAACCTCTGAACCAAATCTAGAAATATCAAAACGCGACATACCTACCGACATCATCTCGATAGCGCAGCAAGAAGTACCGTAAGTTAAGGGCCAAACGCTGTTAGAGCGCGCCCAATTATAAATACTGTCCAAAAATCCGCCAACTGTTGTAACAATTAGGTTCTCTTTCAAACCTTCAGGGATTTCTAGGTCCTTGCTTGGGGGTGGAGTGACTTTACTTTCTGAAAATAGCTCTTGAATATTAGCCATGTATATAGATTATACCTCTTTTGTATTATATGCAAGTGCCACACTCTGACGTTACTCCGTTCCGTTCCAGCCTTTAATATAAGTCCGATTCTGGATTTTATTGCATAATAATAGCTGCATGATTGAGACGCGAACTAAACCTACATTACTTTTGATTGACGGGAGTAATTTGGCGTTTCGTATGTATTTCGCTCTGGAGATGAGTAATTTGCGGGACGCTAAGGGGAATCCGACTTGGGCGGTTTATGGCACGCTGAAGGCTCTCTTCGATACTATGGAGTTTGCTAAACCGACTGCAGCTGCGGTGGCGTTTGATTTGCCGGAGCCAACTTATCGACATGAACTTTATGTCGATTATAAAGCGAATCGTCCCGATGAAATGCCAGATGATTTGCAACCGCAATGGGAAGTTATAAAAGAAGCGTTTCGTAAATTTCATATTCCTGTTTTAGAGGAGCCAGGTTTTGAGGCTGATGATTTGATTGGCATCATGGCAAAGAAAGCTGAAGCGGATGGTTACCATGTGGTGATACTCTCTGGTGATAAAGATCTTTATCAATTAATAAATGAAAACATCGAGATGGCGGTGCCGCAGCGTGGTGGTGGCTTGGAAATATTTACACCGAAACATGTCTTTGAGAAGATGGGCGTGCATCCTTATCAGATATCGGATTACAAAGGCATTGCAGGAGACAGTTCTGACAATATTCCTGGAGTGAAAGGTTTGGGTCCGAAAGCTGCAACCACCTTACTTGGTGCTTATAAAACTTTAGAGGGGATTTACGAAAATATTGATCAAGTCGGTCCTCCGAAGACTAAAGAGAAGCTCGTGGAGCAAGAAGCCTCTGCGCGCCTCTCTAAGCACATCGCTACTATTATTACAGATGCTAGTGGTGTGAAGAATTGTGATCTAGGTCTCCATCACTGTAACCTTGATATGCCTGATACCGATAACTTGGTTAAGTTTTTAAAAGATTTAGAGTTCACTTCAATACTTAAGCGTTTGCCAATAGTGCTCAAACCCTTTAATAATGGGGAACTTGCCAAAGTTGATGTGGGAGATTTGCCAGAGACTGCTGCTAATGGATCTGCGCGTAATTTTGAGCGTGTTGATACGGAGCCTGCTAGTAGAAGAGTTGTGGCGGAACCGAAAAATTTAGAAAAATGGGATACCGTTGATAAAGAGATAACGGATGTTGAAGTTAAACCTTTCATTATTGTTGATGAGATTGGTTTGAATTCTTTGATTAAAGAACTTGAGCAAGTGGATCACTATGCAATCGATTTAGAAACTGATGGTTTGAATACTTTGAATTGCCAAATTGTCGGTTGGGCTATTGCATATGGAACTAAAACTTTTTATATACCAGTGAAGCATCTTGGCACTAAACAGTTAAGCCCTGAATTAGTTGTAGAGAGACTTCGAGTAATACTAGAAGATGCTAGTAAATTACAAATAATTCAAAATGCAAAATTCGAGCAGAAAATATTTAAGCGCTTAAGTATTAAAATTCATAGTAATTTTTTTGATACTATGCTGGCGAGCTATGTGGATAATCCTGTTAATAAGCATGGTTTAAAAGCGCAAGCGAAGCGAGTGTTCTCTTTGCGTATGACAGAGTATGAAACCTTGGTTGGTACTGGACGCAAGCAAACGACTATAGATCAAGTACCGTTAGACAAGGTGGCAGCTTATGCTGCGGCTGATGCCTATGTAACATTGAGGCTTTATCAACATTATGGTAAGTGTCTGGATGGGCGTGAAAAGCAGTTGTTGACTGACTTAGAGTTTCCTTTGGTTGAAGTGCTTCGAGATCTAGAGCTGACTGGAATTAATCTAGATGTGGAATTTTTAAGAGAATTAAGTGTAGATATCCGCGGCAAGATCAATAAAGTAGAAGCTGATATTCATAGAGATAGTGGTGAAACTTTTAATATATCTTCACCAAAGCAATTGAGCACGGTGTTGTTTGAGAAAATGAAGCTGCCTGCTGTTGGCAAGAAAACTAAGGCTGGTGGGTACTCGACCGACATGGGGACTTTAGAAACCATTATTAGCGATTATGAGCTTGATGCTAAGCAAAAACAATTAGTAGAAGATGTTATTGAATATCGCATGCTCACTAAGCTTGCGTCTACCTATATAGATAGCTTGCCGACCTTGATTAGTAAGGAAACGAATAGATTGCATTCGGATTTTAATCAAGTGGGTACTGCGACTGGTAGATTGAGTTCTAGTAATCCTAACTTGCAAAATATTCCTATTAAGTCTGAGTATGGTAGAAAAATTCGTCAGGCTTTTATATCCCGTGATGCCGAGCATCTACTTATTAGTGCGGACTACTCGCAGATAGAGTTGCGTGTGCTTGCGCATATGGCTGAGGAAGCCTCTCTTATAGAAGCTTTTCACCACGGGCAGGATATTCACTTGAGAACTGCGATGGAGATATTTGGTGTGAAAGCTGAGGATGTTACTAGTGATCAGCGTCGTGTTGGTAAGACTTTGAACTTTGCTTTGATTTATATGCAAGGTCCTTTTGCTACTGCTAAGCAACTTGGGATTACCATGTCTCAGGCGCGAGAGTTTACGGATAAATATTTTAGAGCCTTTAAGAATATTAAACCCTTTATGGATGCGACTTTAGAAGCGGCTCATAAAAATGAATATACTGAGACTTTGTTTGGGCGTCGTAGATATTTTCGTAATATCAATAGCCCAAATAAAATGTTGATGAAGGAAGAGGAGCGTCAAGCTTTTAATGCTGCAATTCAGGGTACTGCAGCTGACATTATGAAACAAGCGATGATTAATGTTTATAAGAAGCTTAGTGTTGCTCAGTTGCGCTCGCAGATTATTCTTCAGGTGCACGATGAATTGGTGCTTGAAGTGCCGCTTGCTGAGCAAGATCTAGTTAAATCTTTGGTGGTGCAAGAGATGTCTAATGCTGCTGAGTTGAAAGTGCCTTTGAAAGTGGATATCGGCATAGGAACTAATTGGTTGGTGGCTGGGTAACTTTGTTCAGAAATCGTAACTACTCGGGTATCGTAACCCAAGAAAGTTTTCCGAATTTTTTGTGCTTCTCGCTCACTCCCTTATTGAAAAGCTCTTCGAAGGCAAGCTTCTCATCGCTTTTCTGCTAAAGGGCGACCCTTAGTTCGCGAGAACAGCAAAAAATTCTTTATAAAACTTTCTTGGGTTACTATAATAAGTGAATCTCACAATACTAATGAGATCGCCATCCTCACGTCGCTTCGCTCCTCAGGACAGGCTATCCTCGCGATGACGGCTTATTGTATTGCCGTTAAACTTTCTACAAACTTTTCTATAGAAACTTTAGTCGTCACAAATCTTAATCCAAGTCCATCCCAAGTGTAGACTAGTTGCTGAGTGTTTCCGGCATCTACCCAGCAATGTACTTTAATCTCGTTAGGATCGATAGTTCGTTCTAATATCAATTCAAAGCTAGGGTCTGCTGGTTCAAAGCGATAGCTGCTTTGAGTATCAGACTTTAAAAAATTCAATATGCCTTTAGTGAAAGCTTCTAGCTCGTTATAGGGTTTGATTGCAAACGCAAACTTGCCTATCTCTCCTACTGTACCTAAAGCCGTAATTGCTTGCCTGTTGACTGAGGAAAATTTATGCTGAGTTTTCCCCATGTGAAAAATTATTTCGTAGTTTAACCAACTAGCTTTATCGTCTGATATTTGATTGAATAAATTTAGCTCTAAACAAACTTTAGAGTTAGGATCATTGTTATCGCTGGTGCAGAGGAGGGAGGGCATAGGTTTATTCTAATGGAGCGATTTTGTGTGGTTGTTGATAGCTTACTAATAAATTCCAATCTTCTAGTAACTCTTGTTGATGTAATGATGCCCATTCTATGATGAGTCCTAGTGTTCTTGCTGGTACTTTGCCAGATATAACTGATAAATCTTGTATCTTTATGGTGATCTCATGTTCTCCATATTGTGCATGAAAATGTGGTGGATTGTGATCTTCGGCATACATATAAATGTAGATGCCATAAAAAAAACTAATAAGTGGCATAAATTATTCCTCTATCCCGAATAAATCTCTAGTTGTTTTACCAGTGGCTTTCATATAGAGTGAATCAACACAAATATCTAATTCATCATTCCAAGCTATAGCTCTATTATTGTGGACAATATGAGCTTTTTCAAAATTTTTAAAATCTCGCCATTCTGAAAAAATACCCTTACCAACTTTGTCAGAAAAATCTACTGATCCTTCTTCACCATTATCAAATCTGAGCCATAGTTTGTAATTTGGTAATGGTTTGACTTCTAGGGCTTTTCTGAAGTTTTCCATTATTATATTATACCCGATTCAAAATCTCTTCTGCCACTAATTTTGCAGTGTCATAGCCATCAAGTTTGGATTTAAGCTCTGATAAATTTTTTTTTATTTGTTGATAATAACTTGAGAAATTTTTTGCTGGGATCTTTTCCCCAGGCTGCTCATAGAGCCAGGCTTCGGTTTCTTGAATGAAGTTCTTGCTGTTTGCGCCGTATTGTAAGAACTCTTTTACGATATATTTATCAGCAATGATATTTGCAAGTCCTGCCATGTTGATGGTTCTGAAAATTAGATAGAGTGTGTAATTAAATAAGTTTGATCTATAGCTTAGGAAATATGGAGTGGTATAAAGTGCAGCTTCAAGTGTCACAGTGCCGGAGCAAAGCCACAAGGCATCAGAGGCTGAGAGTAATTTATGGTTGGCAGCAAGCATATCATCTGCTTCTAATATTTCAATGTGATGAGAAGTTTTGTTTTCAAGTGCCATTTCCAAGGCTGATTTAAGTCCACATTTCTTTAGTAGAGTCTTGCTGATGGTTGGAGCCTTGGCAAGCACGAATCTGAAACTTAGTTCTGGATTGCGTTTTATAAGCTCGTTTGATGCTTTGATCATTAGTGGCAGCATTTCTTTTATCTCTGTTTTGCGGCTGCCAGGGAAAAGTCCGATGAGGATTTTAGGGCAAGATTGCTTCGTCGCGCCTTCTGCGCTCCTGGTAATGGCGTTTAACCCTTTGTTGATGAGTATCTTGTTAAACTGTTCCAGGAAATCTGTTTTAGTGATTGGTTTAGCAAGCGAGTCTATAACTGGATTGCCGACGTAGCGATAGTCTATGCCAGATTTACTGTAAAGTTTTTCTTCTAAAGGTAGAGTGCATAGAACTTTATCGACGCTCTTTTTAATTTGGTTGATACGCCATGGACGAGATGCCCAAAGTTGTGGAGCAATATATTCAATAATTTTTATTGATGGATTTTGTTTTTTGAGAGTTTTAGCTAACTGTAAATTAAAGCCACCATAGTCTACAAGCAGGACTAGGTCTGGTTTCCATTTGCTTAGCTCTTCTGCAATTTCATCTTTAAGTGATAATATGGTTTTGACATTAGCGATAACTTCGCTGATTCCAGAGAAACCATATTGGCGATAGTCTTTGATTAATTTGACACCCAACTCTTCTAATAGTTCAGAACCGAAGGCTCTGATTTCTGCTTCTGGTTCTTTTTTGAGAATTTCGACTACTACTCTTGCTGCATGGCTTTCACCGCTAAGTTCTCCGCAGGAAATAAAAATTTTGGGTTTAGCCATTGTGCTCCTTTGCTTGTTTTGAGCGAGTTGCAATTTCCCTCATCATAGTAAAAGTATTCATGAAGCCATTGGCGCGAGATGCTGTCAGAGTCTGGCTTATACCCATGCCTTCAATGAATCCTGGGTTAATTCCTAAGACCAATTCAGGGCTGCTGCCGCTCAGTCCTTCTACTAATAAAGCAAGTAAACCTTGGACTAAATGTGAATTAGACCAACCTTGATAGTAGATTAAGCCGTTGCGTTCTTCCCCGTGTATAAAAGTCAATGAGGCACAACCTTTGACTTGGTTGGTTTCAGTTTTTAATTCTTCTGGATATGGAGCTAGTTTTTTACCTAGTTCTATGATTCTTTCAAAACGTTTAGTCTTATCGTCTATTTTGGTGAATTGCTGATAACGCTTAAGCAGTGTTGGACTTAGTTTGTATGGATTGTCATTCATTTCGTTCTGCATCTGGATCTATTGCAAATTCATCCCAGTCATCCTCTGCTTTTACCTTCTTAGATTTAAATATTAGCTTATCTTTGAATTTGTTCTTCAGATCAACAAAGATTTCTTTAATTTTGCGTTTCACCTCAAAATCCTCGCTGAGCGAAACAAAGGTGCTTGGTCCAGCTTGCATCTCGACATCTAGTAAACCACCTAGTGCTTCAAACAGTGCTCTGAACTTGATTCTATCGAAACTGTAATCGCGGAAATTGATTTCATGGCTGGAATCTAGTGCTTCCATGAATTGCAAAATTTCGGCGCTACTAATAGTGCGATCAAATTTAATTAGGTTGCGTAATGAGACGGGAAGATTTTCAAACTCTTCTAGACTATAATCGTAAGCGAGTATCTCTTTTAGTCTGCGTCCTTTGATTATTTGTTTTACGTCTTTTTTTATTTCTAATAGATAGCGGTTGTTGATGATTTGCGACACCGGTCCGTAATATGCGCTTTGTGGAGTCGCGAGGTTTCTTGTGTTTGTTTGCTGGTCTACGGGTTTGATGGTCTCGATCGGTTGGGCCGAACGAAGGTATGTGGGTGGGTTGATTCCTGTTGGTGGTATATACATGAGGAACAAAAAAGCAAAAATAAGCCTAATTCTTAGACGTTTCTGGAGAAATAATGTTCATTTGTGATATAAGTTTCTTAGGCGGTGGCATAGCCAAGCGGTAAGGCAGAGGTCTGCAACACCTCTATCCCCAGTTCAAATCTGGGTGCCACCTCCATTCTGACGTCCATTCTGACGTTACTCCGTACCGTTTCTCTTCTCAATAAAATACTCTTGGTCGAGTATATTTATGGAATATGTATCTCCCTGTGAAGAGATGCATATCGTTAATTGGTATTACACCCTTCGGGCGTAATACGGTTTCTATATTATGACCACTATATCTTTTTGCTGGGTGTTCTGATCTAAAAGCATTTGTGACCTAATTTTAGATTTACCTAAATTATATTTCTCATAACTTTGACAAATTTTTTCTACAGAATTATTTTCGGCTGGAGCATAGTGAATAATTTCATCGACTAGCCCGCTCTCCAGAAATGCTGCAGATAAAGTTGGTCCAGCTTCTATCATAATCTTAGAATAGCCTTGAGTTTTCATCTCAGTGATAAATTGTTTCAGTGAATCAGGATTGTTTTTATCGCAGTGATATTCAAAAACTTTTCTGTTGTGCTTTTGAAAGATTTTTAGAGTTTGTCTTTCTTGTTCAGTGAAATCTTGCATAGATTTAAGTATCACTACATCAGGATTACGGATATCTCTTAAGCCTAATTCCTGAGCTGAGTGTCGTACGGTATATTCAGGATCATCCGCGCGTACGGTAGAAATACTGGTGATAAGTAGTTGGTGTGTGGAACGTAATCTATGAACGGCTTTGCGGGATTCACGGTTGGTGATCCATCTTTCTTTAGAGATCATGTTTCCTTCAGCGGTGGCGGCAACCTTGAGGGTGAGCCAAATGTCACTAAGTGTAGATTGCAGAGCCTGTCCTGAGGAGCGAAGCGACGTAAGGATCTCGGCTTCGTCCTCCTTGCAATGACTGATCCATTGGCGCATCATCTTAAAAAATACCCTGTGCGACCAATCGCTCTCTGCTACTATGTTTGGATCTAAATCTTTAGGTTCTATCACTTCAATTCCAGCTGTTCGTATGCGCTCTAATCCTTTCCCTGAAACTAAAGGATTTGGATCATAACTTGAAAATACTAAGCGTTTAAATTTGTGTTTAATTATAAGGTCTGCACAGGGAGGGGTTTTGCCGTGATGAGCACAGGGCTCTAGGGAGACGTAGATGGTTGATTCTTTAAATAGAGTGTTGATTGCTTCGTCGCTTCGCTCCTCGCAATGATGTTCTACGGCATTTGTCACTGCATTCACTTCAGCATGCGCGCCCCCATAATATTCATGAAACCCTTCGCCGATTATTTGGTCATGGTGGACTATAACGCAACCCACTATCGGGTTGGGAAAAGCAAGGGTCTCGCCTTGGGAAGCAAGCTCTAAGCAGCGTTGGAGGTATTGGTTGTGATTCATTATGGATTGCTGCTAAAATACTAATTATGAACTCAACTATAACAGATAAAACGGCAGTACAACTTAATCAAATGTTTCTCACTAAGCAGGCTTCGGCACAAGAGATAACTGAAGCTCATTTACAACAAATTGCTACTTATGATAAAGAGTTGAATGCTTTTATCAGTGTGAGCGGTGAGTCAGCTTTAGAACATGCCAAGAGTTTGGACGCTAAATTAGCCAAAGGCGAGAAGCTTGGTAAGTTAGCTGGTGTTCCTATTGGTATTAAAGATTTGATAAATTACGTAGGCACTGCTACTACTGCTGGTTCTAAAATTTTAGCTGGCTATACTTCTACTTTTAATGCAACTATTACTCAGAAGGTCTTAGATGCTGGTGCAATTCCACTTGGTAAGCTGAACTTAGATGAGTTTGCTATGGGTTCTAGTAATGAGACTTCTGCTTATGGAGTGGTGCGTAATCCATGGGATCTGAAGCGCGTTCCTGGAGGGAGTTCTGGTGGTTCGGCGGCGGCGGTAGCTGCGCGCATGTGTCCGCTTGCATTTGGTACTGATACCGGAGGTTCGATCAGACAGCCTGCAAGTTACTGCGGTATAGTTGGTCTGAAACCTACTTATGGACGAGTTTCTCGTTATGGAATAGTTGCGTTTGCTAGTTCGTTGGATCAAGCTGGACCGATGACGCGTACTGTGGAGGATACGGCATTGTTACTAGAAGCAATGTCTGGTCATGATCCATTGGATAGTACTTCTATAAATATTCCTGTACCTAATTACTTGGAGTCTATCAATCAAGGTTTTAAGAAAACTCAATCTCTGAAAGGTTTGCGTATAGGTATCGCTCCGGAGTTCTTCGTTGAGCAAGTGAACCCGGAGGTGAGAGCTGCAGTGGAAGCTGCAATACGTAAGTATCAAGATTTGGGTGCCGAGATTGTGGATATCTCTTTGAATAAAATCAAATATGGATTACCTACTTATTACATCATTGCTCCATCTGAAGCGAGCTCTAATCTGGCGCGTTATGATGGTGTGAGATATGGTCATAGGGATCAGTCAGCAACTAGCTTGGCTGATTTGTATCCTAATTCTCGTTCTCAGTTTGGTGCTGAAGTGAAGCGCCGTATCATGCTTGGTGTCTATGCTTTAAGTTCTGGTTACTATGATGCTTATTACAAAAAAGCACAGCAAGTAAGACAGTTGATTGCTAATGATTTTACTACTGCATTCCAGAAGTGTGATTTGATTCTTAGTCCGACAGCGCCAGCGACAGCGTTTGAGTTTGGCTCTAAGTCTTCTGATCCTCTTGAAATGTATCTAGAGGACATCATGACTGTAACAGTGAACTTGGCAGGCTTGCCTGGTATCTCTGTTAATTGTGGTTATGATAAGGCTGGAATGCCAATTGGCATGCAGCTTATAGCGCCGGCTCTTCAGGAGGAGACTCTCTTGAATACGGCGTATGCCTTTGAAAGTACGACTGAGTTTAATAAGTTGCCACACCTCGACGTTACTCCGTACCGTTCCGCTGTTTAATATAATCCGAGTTTGATGCGGAGTTGCTCCATGATATTGACATAGTTTTCATCCTTTTCGTATAGTTTCTTTTTAACTTGCATTTTGATTTTTCGTAAGCTTGCCGCTTTCATTTGAAACTCTGATTCTAAGTCTGGTGCTTGTAATTCACTCCATTCAAGTAACGAGAAGATTAATATATGTTTGTGGATTGATTCATTTAATTTCAATGAGCGAAATAATTTTTTTAGGCGAGACGAATCAATATTTAGTTTTTCAAATTTTGAATTCATGAAATCAGCTTCACTGATTCTACTTTGAAAATGTTGTTGGTAAATTTGTTTTGCAAAAGTTACATTTCCTAAAATTAAATTGCCTATTGCTTCTTTATCAGGGTTCCATTGCAGTAATTTTTTATCAATAATAGCTTTTCCTTCCGTATCTTTTGGAGTTGCTATAAAATAGCTACTTAAAAGTTCTTTATTTATGAAGTTGAAACTATTTGTGTCTGTAGCGTAATTGTTATAGCTGGACCAATTGTAGTCTTCAGGATGCTTGACATAGTTGTCTTTAACTGGGTTGTTGTGAATGTATGAAAGAAGTATGCCGGCGTATAAATCATTCTGAACAATTTTTCTTCCGAAAGGTCCCCCGAAAACGTGTCCGCATTTTTTCTCAGATTGATATTTTTTTATATAGTATTTGGCGAATCTTTCATTGATATATTTCATGATCTTTGAGAGATTCGCTTGCGGAGTGTGGATGAATAAATGATAGTGATTCCCCATTAAGCAAAATGCTAAAAATTGAGCTTCATATTTATTGATGGTCGTTTTGCATAGATTAATAAAGAACCATCTGTCCTGGTCATCGTGAAAAATTTTTTGTTTGTTTACTCCACGATTGTAAACATGGTAATAGCCGTTGATGAAATCAACGCAAGTTAGACTTGGCATAATAAATTCTCCTGATTTATGAAAATGGGCTGAACTTTTTATAAGTTAGAAATTAGTAAGATCAGCAATTTAATGTTAGCAAATATTTTTTTGCGGTGAGGTTAACACCCGTTGGTGCAATTATGTTGCGAGTAGAAACGGTACGGAGTAACGTCGGGTGTTACGAGAACGCCAAGCTTGCCTGACAGTAATAGTAAGTACCATTGTAGTAACAAGAGACTATGTCTACGCCTGCTGCTGTGGTAGTAAGTGTTGGAGCTGTACCACCAGGCCATTTGACTGCAGCAGGCCAGGTTATAGTCCTAGAGCCAGTTCCATCTTGTACTATTCTTAACATGAAGTTACCAACTCCACCTGATGGAGCAGTGAATGTTAGAGTGCAGTTGCCCGTCATCGTAATAACTTGTTTGTTGCCATTGACCCAGTTAACTGTTGCTGCAGTACTTGAGTTACCAACGTTGTACTCTACGCTATTCATGATAGTGCCGTTCACTTCTAATTTAGCGCCGATAGAAGAAGTACCGATACCGATGTTACCCGTAGAAACTGTTGTACCAGTGCCATCTATGCTAGTACCAAAAATAAGGTTACCTATGTTTAACTGATTGCTGCCTGTAGCTGAAGGTGCATCTACGTCGTATCCTATGACAATGTTTTTAGAACCAGTGGTAACGGCGTCTCCAGCTTGGAAGCCTAGAAATACGTTGCTACTACCGGTTGTCAGTGCATAACCAGCTCTGTGACCTAATGTAGTTCCGTTAGATCTAGAACCTACGCCAGTTGTTCCGCCTCCTGACTGCGTTCCAATAGCAATGTTGCCATTTCCAGTTTGGTTCTTGCGTAGTGTATAATAGCCTATTCCTATGTTGTCATTACCTGTAGTGTTTGCATCTACAGGGTTGAATCCTATCGCAATGTTTGAACTACCAGTAGTATTTGCACGAAGTGCGTTTAATCCTGTTGCCGTATTGTAGCTACCAGTGGTGTTTAAGTAAAGAGCTTGCAAACCAACGGCTGTGTTGTATAGACCAGTTGTGTTTGTATATAGGGCGTTATAACCCGTTGCAGTATTGCCGTTACCAGTAGTATTTGAAAACAAAGAATGTGAACCAATTGCTGTATTATAATTACCTGTTGTATTTCCATTACCAGCCATAAAGCCTAGGAAAGTATCATTGTCACCAGTGCTCATTTTGCGACCAGCGTTGTAACCTAAGAAAGTACCGTTGTCCATGTTTGATGAACCGTAAGCAGCATAGAAACCTACAGCAGTATTTCTTGCACCGGTAGAGTTGCTATATAGGGAGGAGTGACCTAGTGCGGTAT